>Ga0209577_10000090_pt1 | contig 83162 bp, 60 predicted proteins | sample GraSoiAngelo_109_FD_185874 | JGI IMG/M metagenome (GOLD analysis project Ga0209577, IMG submission 185874) | Grasslands soil microbial communities from the Angelo Coastal Reserve, California, USA - 14_0903_12_20cm (SPAdes) (version 2) | ecosystem: Environmental > Terrestrial > Soil > Grasslands... | reverse complement strand
GGTGCCGGGGCCGGATTCGTGGCGCCCGCCCTGGCTTTCCCCGCTGCGGCGGGCGCCGGGTCAGACGCGCTCGGAGCGGACGCACCTTGCGCGGCCGGTGAAGATGCGCCGGGCGGGGGTGGGGCAGACACAGTTTCTGCTTTCTCTGGAGGCGCGCCTCCGGAGGTACCAGGATTGGTCGGCTTCAACCCTGGTTGCTCGGTGTTCCGCCAAAGAGCGAGTTCCGGGCTGTTATGGTGGACTTGCAAAGTACGGAGGAAGTGCACCAAGTCCCAGGCCTCTTCCGTCTTGAGGTTATCGGCGAAGGAAGGCATGGGCGTTCCATCCAAACCCGTCATAAAGATTTTGTACAAGTCCTGGTTGGTCTCGCCGCACTTAAAGCGCGAACCCTCGGAAAAGTTGTAAGGACGGATCGGCTGATCGTTGTTGTCGGTCAGTGTGGCGGCGGAAGGACCGTCCCCATGGCCTTCCTGGCCGTGGCATTTCCAGCATTCCATTTTTGCGAAGAGTTCTTTCCCGTGTTTGATGCTGTCCACCGTCAAGGCCGGTTCCGGCGGCATGCTGATGGGCGTGCCCGGCTTTTCGTTCTGCCAGCGTGGCGAAAAGGTCTTGATGAAGGCCACCAGGTCGGCGCGCTGCTGGTTGGTCAACGCCTTCCAGGACGGCATATAGGTGTTATAGAAGCCGCGCGTGATAGCCTCGAAGAGATCCTCGTCGGTTGGCAGAGTGCCGGTGGGCGTCGAGCGACACTTAAACGTTCCCGCCACAAAGTTGCGGGGGAGAACGTTAAGGTAAGGGGCGTTCTCGCCGTTGCCGTCGCCGCGGACCCCGTGACAACCCCAGCAATAGCGATAGTAAAGCTGTTTCCCGGCGCTGGCATGCCCCGTCCATTTGCCGATATGGGATTCCTGAGCCGGCGAGGACCAAGCCACCGCCAGCATGGTGGCAACCACCAGGGCGAACTTATTTGCTTTGCGTACGCGCATTGTCATCCACCTCAATAGGCAAAATCAAAGCCAAAGAAAAAGCTGCTGGAAGTCAGGTCGCGGCCGCTAACAGGCGCAGCGCCTCGCTGCCGGCTTACCGAGTATTCGGTGTGAAACGCGAAGCCTGCCCGGCTGGAAATGAACGGGTAATAGCGAAACCCGCCGGTCAGGGCATCGATATCGCCGAAGTTTCCCGGGTTGGCTGCAAACACCTGGCGGGACATGCGGATGAGTTCGTAGCGATGGATTAGGATGAGTTGAGGATTGTAGTTGTAGTGCGTCTCGACCAAGCCACCGTTCCAGGTTGGCGCTTGCGCCCCGGCTGCGAGAGGCATGTTCGCTGGCGTATTCGATCCCAGGAAGGCGTTGTCCCAGCCGTGAAAGTAAATCGTAGTGACATCGAGCTTCTTGACGTACCACATGCCGATTCCGCCTGCGCGATAAAAACTCTTGTTTCCAATCCCCGTTCCCGGCACTCCCACGCCCTGCTGTGTGAACTGGGGAAAAGTGGGCACCTGGCCGAGGTAGGCGAATCCTCCCACACGTTGCAGTCCCAAGTCGCCGATCTCGAAGGCCTGGCTTGCGGCAAAGTAACCATCATACCCACGGCTGGTCGGCAAGCCCGGCTGGCCGTCGTTCGAACTGAGCAGGGAAGCCGAAACCCGAGTGCGGTCGTTTGCGGAGTGGCCCATCCATTCCACACCGACTTGGTTATCGCCAATCCCGAAGGCGTACAGCGACTCGGTCACAGCCCCGGGACTGGCTGCGCTGCCAGGAGAGACCAGGGGCTGAAAATGATAGTTCTGGTAGAAGCCGCCGGAGTTGCTCAGGGTAACAATGCGCTTCTCGGAGTGCAGGTTGTCGAGCTCGAACTTGCCGAGCTTGATGTTGAGCCAGGGGCTGCCGGCCAAGTTGTCCAGGCGGCCCCATACGGCTTCAAAGTGAAACGCGCCGGTGTTGTCCGAGGAGGGCAGGACATAAAACGAAATATTCTTCGCTAACGTGCCCGCGGTGTGAAAATCCAAACCGCTCCAGTCGAATCCATGCGTAGTGACCTGAGCTTCCACGGTGGATCCGGGAGTTGATCCGTCTACGGCGACGCGGTTTGTGCCTTCGCGATGCCAGTTCGGGGTGATGCGGAAGGTCACCGGTCAATAGGAAGGGCTCTGATAGATGGGGGTGTCGCGCTCATTGCCCATCTGATAGCCGTTGTCTTTAAACTGCTGCCCAAACGGGCTGAGCTTCGGCCAAGCCTCGTGGCAGGAGGAGCAGGGCATACTGTACTTTCGCGCGAACGCCGGAATAGCGTGCGGCTTGCCAGCTGGAATCAGCGAAGCGGAAGCGCAAGGATTGTCAAGGAGCGACAAAGAAAGAATTAGAAATCCACCGAGAATGAAGGATGCAAGCCGCAAGACACGACCCTTAAGCGATGCTAGAAACCCAGGCAACATTGCGCCTCCTGGAAGATGTCGTACTGCAACTCTCCAACACACCGAGAGGGCGCGAAAACGGCTGAGACTTTCATCAAGTCTCAACCGATTGCGTGCCCGCTTCGATGATTCCGTATTGCGGTTTGCCGTTTCTGCCAATAGAGCGAAGGACACAAGGCGCAATGGCGCGACTCAATGGCCTGCGGGCGACTTGAAGACGAAATCCAATTCCTTGGTGTCGCCGGAGCCCACGGTGAGTTTCTGCGTGGAGGTACCAAGTTTTTCGTGCCACGCCTCGATGGTGTAATTGCCCGGCGGGAGATTCTTCAGCTCGAAAGTTCCACCCTTGTCCGTGACTGCAAAGAATGGGTGCTTGAAGACGGCGATATAACTGCGCATCCAGGGATGTACATTGCACTTCATGGGAATGGCGATCTCTTCGCGAGCAAAGGTGGCGTCCAAACGCGTACCCGGAGCCTGCGCCTTGTTCCATTCACGATTGTTGGCGGGAGTGGGATGCAAGTTATGCGTGGTTGAATCGTTATTCGTAATGTCCAGCTCCTGATTCGCACGCAGAGCAACGACATGAGGCGTGTACATGCACCCTTTCTGCTCCATGGTGGCGGGTTGGGACGGGGGATCAAAGGCGCGATCCGCCAATCCTTCGGAGACAAAAACGACGACGTTCTCCAAATCGCCGTTGGGATCAGCCAAAACATCCTCCGCGGACACGCCGCCAGGATGGAGCTTGGCGCAACTCGGATCTGCATTCATGCTTATATGCGTCGACGTAGGCCGCTGGCCCACGAACTTCACGGTGCCTTTTACGACTGCCGTTCCCGGAGCGGGATTGTCGTTAGCTGGAGGACGACCGCGGGCCGGTTCGCGTCCCGCGAGGAATAGAGCAACGGTTGCGGCAAAGAAAAAAGGTAAAGCTTTGACTCTCATGGTGAGGGACTCCTTTGAGATTTTTTCCGAAAACAATTGGGATCGTTTCTTTCAACCTTGTCGACAGTGCTAGCGTCCGGGCTGGGAATTTTTCGACTTCAGAGCCTCCCGGTAGCCTTTTTCATAGCCAACTTTGAAAGAAGCGCGGTCCTTCTCGGTATTCCAGCGGCCGACGCTCGGCTTGGGGCTTCTCCCCTGTCGAGCATCCAGTTCGCCCAAGAAAATGCCGTCACGGTAGGCGGCGTCGGTCTCCAGCCCCGCGCTAATGTTTTTTCCTTGATGAGGCCGAGTTGCGCGGCCAGACAATCTCACGGTGGCTACTCCCCAGGGCACGGCAAAAACCGCCAAAATCACCGATAGATTTCTCACTTTTGTGGTCATAGAACCTCCAAGGCGCGCCCGCCCCTTGGCGGCGGCCAGCTATACGAAGCAAGGGCAGAAATCCCAAAACCCTACGGCGGATGGTGCGCTTTCGATTTGTCCAATAAGTCCCAGGAACTAACTCGCGATAGCGCATGGGAAGGCCATGAGTTTCACGTCTGAGAAGAAAAGTGGAACGCGACGGGGTATACGGCTGAGACAAGTCGCCTCGCAGGTTCACACTGAAGGGAGTTATGATCACTGCCAGCCCTCCTCGTCGGGTGCCATGGCGCGCAGAAAGCTACGTGCCATCCCTCAAAGGAGAAGGCTGAGGTAAGCGCTCTCTGCAAAGTGCGCCTGCTTCCGGTCCGGGGTGCAGAGCGACTACACCCCGGATCACTTTCTAACGAACTAGGAATCTTCCAAGTATTCCCAAACCACGTTCACGATTCTTCCCAGGTTCAAATCCTCAACGGGCCGTGGGGAAGAGAAGCCTGCGTCGTTCATTTGCCTGTCAGCTTGCGGCGCAAGTTCTCGATCCACTCCAGAGACAATGAACAACTACGCGGGGCAGTGTGGGGTGCTGGAGAAGAAGGCTCTATGCTCTAACGCAAAGAGGGTCGCCTCTAAAGTACGAATTTACAAACTCTTTACAAGTAACTGCAGAAGTTTACCTGGCGGCTGCCGTCTTTGACTGAGAGCAAACTGTCATTCGCTGAAGGCCGAATCTTATTGCGCAATCGACGTATCGAGGTTCTTCTTCATAGCCAGACAGGTTCCGATATTGTCCTGGGCACTGGAAAGGCCGGGATCTAGGCGGATCGCTTCGTTGTATTCGTCAACCGCTTGGTCCAGCTTGCGCTGCTCTAGCAAGACGTTTCCGTAATCATTGTGCAGCACCGCAGAGTCTGGCGCGTAGCGCAGCAGGAACAGATACTGCTCGGCGGCCGCGTCAAGTTCGCGACTTTCCTCCAGCAGACGGGCCAAACGGGTCAAATCCGTGTAACGCGCCTCCACAAACTTGTCCTGATCCCTATAGATCAGGGAAGACGCCTTAAGCGAACGGTGGAGCTCCTCGATCGCCGCTTGCGGCTTCTTCTGTTCCAAATAGAGTTCCACCAAGGATGCACTTGCCGCCGTGGCTGCAGGATACCTGGAGGTGAGATTCTGCAATTCGTTAACGGCCTCGCGCGTGTATCCAAAAGATTCGAGCGTTTCCGCAAGAAAAATGCGCTGCACGATCCCAAAAGGCATGATGCGAACACCCTCTCGGAGTTCCGCCAGAGCTTGCTCCCGGTTGTGCCGGGAAAGGTAGTAAACGGCCAGATCACTCCGAATCGCAGGATTGTCCGGCTCCAGCCGGATAGCTTCCGCAAATTCGTTTTCCACCTTTTCGAAATCGCCAACTTGAAGATATCTGAGAGCCAACCTGCGGTGATTGCTGGCCAGGTCAGGATCAACCTCCAAATGACGCGCGGTTTCGGGGTCAATCACGGGTAGTTCGTTAGAAGAGGCCGCCGGATCCGAATCCTCGTCCTCCCCGCGAACGTAACCAACGCGCGGGATTTCCCACGCGGTTGTTTCGCTAAGCTCCAATTGCTCCGCGTCCAACTTGTTGGCGTTTTCAAGTTCCGCCGAAGCTTGGCCAGAATCGAGGGTCATAGCGAGTGCCTGGTGAATCATTGCTAAATTAGGTCCGAGCGCGGCAGCGCGCCGGAGAAGCTCTCTCCGTTCTTCGGGGCTCTCTCCGGAGGTTTCAACGGAATTCCCAGTCAGGTCGTAGTGTTGCAAGAGACGGGCGGTGGCTAGCAAGGGCCACGGGCTGTTAGGGTTTTCCTCGATGGAGATCCGGCACTCCTTCTGCGCCAAATCGGTCGCGCCGACGTGCAGCAGTTCAGCGCACCTGGCCAAACGATCGAAGCGCGCCTCCGTCATGGACACCGACTGTGGCTGGCCGGATTGTTCCGCCGACAAGAGTCGTTCGGCAAGAATCCCCTCTCCACCCGCGAGCTTTACTCGGTAAAGGAACTCTTGGGAAACTGAGAAACCGACTCCTCTGGTTTTGACGAGATGAGCGATGTAGCTAGGTGTATTGCCGGCGGCCAGGCGGCCGAGAATCTCTGTTTGGTCGAGCGGAACCTTTTGCGCGGAAGCGTTTGACGATGCCAGCAGAAAGAACGATCCCAGGACCAGGATCCGTCTCTTCGTGGCGCGAAAAAGTTGCCCGGCAGCTGAGAGCAATCGATCCATTCGCGTAATTAAAGAGCGAATTCAAGCACCAAGCAACAGCCGGAAAGTACCACTGCATCCAAAAGTACAACCACTGATGGACTACGCCGCTCGTCTCCCCCGACCAAGAAAAACAGATTTCCTTTCTGGTTCTCCCTCTCGTTACGAAAAGGTGGTTGTCTCATAACGAACGGCGCAACCGAAGGCTTCGCGGCCCTGCCTCTTTTGTTAGGGTCAAGAAATCTGGGGCTTTTTGCGGGCAGCAGCGCTACGCGGGCGAGCGCTTGCGCCAGAACAGGTAGGCCGGAAGCCCCATCGCAAACAAAATGATGGCAGCGGTGAGGTTCTGAAATTGCGCGGGATCGCGGAGCGCGAGATACACGGCATTGCCGACGATAGCGGCAGCCGCGAGGACAAAAAGAATCGGCGTCCACGGATATCCCGGAACGCGGTAAGGAATTAGGCGGTCGCCATTGGCGCGACGAATAGGAAAAATCGCCGCCGCGCCCAAGCCATAGAAAATCCAGCCAATGAAGATCACGCCCTCAATCAATTTCTGAAATTGGCCTAATTGCCCGGCGCAAACCAGCACCGCGGACCATACTCCCAGCGCGACAATCGCAAACACCGGAGTACGAAAATTGACGTGCACGACGGCAAGCTTTTTGAAGAACAGATTGTCGTGCGCCATCGCGTAGAAAACGCGCGGGGCCGTGAGAATTACGCTGTTGGCCGCGCTGAACGTGGAAACGAGAATCGTGAGTGCGACAATCCTGCCTGCCCACGAACCGAGGACCGCGGTTACTGAAGCTGCCGCGATGGTATCGCTTACGCCGGTCGCAGCAGGACCGAGTGCGATGAGATACGCAGCGATCGCAAGGAGATAAAGCCCGATTAAGACAAGAGAGCCGAGCAGAAACGCGCGGGGAAACGCTTTCTGTGGATCGATCACTTCGCCCGCGCTATAGGTGCCGAACTGCCAGCCTTCATAAGCCCACAAGACGGCAATCATGGCCAAGCCAAAACTTGAGAACAGGCTTGCTCCATGCTGCGTGGCGCCCATTGCCGGGACGACTTCGCTGGCGTGATGGCCCAGAGAAAGGAGCACCACGCTCAGAACCACAATGACTCCCGCTTTGACGAGCGTGGTCCAGTTTTGTAAATCGGAACTCTTGCGCGTGCCCCAAACGTTCACGAACGTCACGATGGCAATCACGACTACAGCAACGAAGGTTTGCGCTATGGGCGAAATGGGGATTACTTGCGCGAAATATTCGCTGAATACGCGAGCTAGCGCAGCGACCGAGCCGCTGGCAATTACCAGGAATAGACACCATCCGTATAAAAAAGCCGGAGCGCGGCCGAATCCGTCGCGGATGTAGCAGTAAAGACCTCCCGCTTCCGGATTGCTCGCCGCAAGCTCCGCGTACGTCAGTGCGCCGAGAAGGGACAGAACGCCGCCGACAATCCACACGAGCAGCGCCATGCCCACCGAACCGCCCACCTGACGCAGAATCGGCCCTGGCGTTCGAAAGATGCCGGAGCCAATGACGGAGCCAATGAAGAGAAGGAAGAGATCGCGCAGACGAAGGGTGCGGATGAGTTCAATCATCGAGGAGCTTGCCGCGACACCGCGTGCGAGCAAGCCGCACGCATCATAACCGGAGATTCGAAGCCGTCAAGAAGAACCTTGAGGGATAGAAATCGGGGAAGGCATGAAGCACAGCAAGAAAATGACGAGGGCAAGAAACGCAACCAGACGTCTCCGGGCATCCAATGGGGCCGGATCGTAAATCGGAGGGATGCGCAGAAAGCGCATGACCAGCAGCAAGGCGCCCCAGATATACCATCCCTCCCAAAAATGAAGCCAGCCCAAGGCGAGCAGCCCAATAGGCAGCGCCAGAGACAAAACGCGGTGCGCGCGCACGCTCAGCGAACGCAAAATGTGGCCGCCGTCAAGTTGGGCTACCGGAATGAGATTAAGCGAAGTGACAAACAGAGCAACCCACGCGGCACGACCGATGGGCGGCAGGAGCAAGGCGTCGGGCGAAACCCCTGGATGAAAAGCCGATTCGAGAAGACGCATCAGCGGCGGCGTTCCATAAATCAACTCCGCATGCGCGGGATTGGCAAGGCCGGGCACGACCCTGGCATACAAAACACCATAGACCAGCGCGGGAATCGCGAAAAGGAAGCCCACGATTGGCCCGGAGGCGCCCACGTCGAACAGCGCGCGATTGGTGCGCATTGGGGAACGAATCAGGATGAATGCACCAAACGTGCCGGCCAGGTTAGGGAAGGGAATGAAGAACGGGTAGCTCGAGTGCAGATGATGATAGCGGCAGGCGAAGAAATGCCCGAGTTCGTGTGCCAGCAGAATCCCCAGCAAGGTTCCGGCAAACGGCAGCCCCGTCAAAAGGCCAGCGGGATTTTTATAAAAAAGGGTGAAGGCGAGAAATAGTTCATCGATGGATACGGCTTCATTGTGCGCATATGCTACGGCAAACTGTGTGCCCGCCACGAGGCAGGTGCACAAGGTAAGAGAAAAAAGCACAACCGCGAGAACCAGCGACTTTGTCGAAGGACGCGGCGGAATCTGCGCGTAATACCACTGGCGGACAAGATCGGAGCTCCAATCCGCGCTGGCGGGCATCGCAGGAGGAGGATTCTGTGGCAGTGGCGGTGATGGAGTCACGAAGTGGTTGGCGCAGCAATTAAGCGCGGCATGGATAGTACAGCATAGATGGACAGGTTCACGCTAGCGGGGAAAATCGGGGAGGGTGTACTGCTGGGATTGCCGTCTTTGCCCCAAGGCCCTGAAAGAGAAGCTAGGCCTGTTTCTTTTCGTCGTCTTTGCCTTGCAGTTCTTTGCCCGGCTTGAAGCGCACGGCTTTTCCCGGGGGAATGTTAACCTCTTCGCCGGTGCGAGGATTGCGGCCGATTCCGGTTTTGCGGGGCTTAACGCTGAAAACACCGAAGCGGCGGAGTTCGATGCGTTGACTGCGGCCAAGGGCCTGCTTGAGCGATTCGAAAATCGTTTCGACAGCCTGTTCGGCTTTCGTGCGGCTGATGTTTGTCGCGGCCACTACCGCGTTTACCAGATCCAGCTTAATCACGCGATCCTCCCGCACTTCCGAGGCAGATGCTAGAGGTAGCAGGGGCGGGTTGTCAAGGCGTGAGGGGTCGTCTACACTGAACGGTTTTGGCGCCGCGTGTTGCGCCGAATTCGCAGCCATCTTTGGAAAAATCTTCGCAGTTATCTTTCGGGAGGAAGGATGTCCGTCAAGCCAGACCGCTGGATCCGGCGCATGGCGCTGGAGCACAAAATGATCGAGCCGTTTACCGATCGCCAGGTGCGCGATGGCGTGATCAGTTACGGAGTCTCTTCATACGGCTACGACATCCGCGTGGCCGACGAGTTTCGGATTTTTACCAACGTGAACACCACGATCGTGGATCCGAAACATTTCGATTCGCGGTCGCTGGTGGAATTCAAGGGCGACGTTTGTATTATTCCGCCCAATTCCTTCGCGCTCGCGCGTTCGGTGGAATATTTCCGCATTCCGCGCAATGTGCTGACGGTGTGCGTGGGCAAGTCGACCTACGCGCGCTGCGGGATCATCGTCAATGTGACGCCCTTCGAGCCGGAGTGGGAAGGCTTCGTGACCCTGGAAATCAGCAACACCACGCCGCTGCCGGCCAAGATTTATGCCAACGAGGGATTGTGCCAGGTGATTTTCTTTTTGTCGGATGAAGATTGCGAAGTCAGCTACAAGGATAAAAAAGGGAAGTACCAGGCACAGGGCGGCATCGTTCTGCCGCGGTTGTAGCGTGAACTGACTGGTGACCGGCGGACTCTGGCCTCGGCACGAAGAGCCAGCAAGGCTGCCGCACTTTAAATCGTTCCAAGATGAAGTTACGGCGAGGTGGCCAGGGGGTAGCCACGCTCGCGCCAGGCGTTCAGGCCGCCCTGCAGCGGCCGGATGCGCTTGATGCCATTTTTTCGGAGCAGCAGCGCCACACGGGCACTGGTGGCTTCGTTCGGTCAAGTACAGTACAGAACGACTTCGCCGTTGCGGGGCAGGCGGCTGTTTTTTCCCTCTAGTTCCTTGGCCTCAATATGCACGGCACCAGGAATGACTTCCGGCGCGGCGTCGAAATCCATGGAATGACGGAGATCGACGATAGTGATTTGCTCGCCGGCGTCGAGTTTTTGCTTTAATTCATCCACAGTAATGCGCGCGATGCGCAATTCGCGCAAGAAGCGCTGGCGGGCAATGAATTTGTACACGATGTAAGCGGCGAATGCGCCAAGCACAACTACCAGCAGCCATCCGCCAAGCGAAGCCAGCCGCGCCGCTAGGCGCTCAATCTGACCGGCGAAAACATAACCAGCCGCGAGAAACACGCCCGCCCAGAGCGTCGATCCGATGGCGTCGAACAGCAGAAAGCGCCGGAAGCGCATGCGGAAAATTCCGGCCAGCGGGGGCGTGACCAGTCCCAAGCCGGGAAGAAACTTGGCCACAACCAGCGAGCGCGCTCCCTGCTTGGAGAAGATTCCCTCTGTTCGGCGTACGCAGGAATCCGGCTCGAGGGAAATCCGGCAGAGCCATTGCAGAATCTTGATGCCTTTGTGGCGGCCCAGCTGAAACCATAGGGAATCGGAAGCTAAAGCTCCCAGCACGGCGAACAAAACGCAGGCGAAGAAATTCAGGTGTCCCTTTCCGGCCAGCGCGCCGGCCGCAAGCAGCAAAGGCATGGCCGGGATGGGCACGCCCAGCTGTTCCACAAGAACCCACGCAAACAGCACGGAATGTCCGTGATGGATGAGGAACTCGAAGGCGCGCTGCAACGCTGGGTGCATTCCCGCTTTCTCGATTATTTTGCGACGAAGGGAGCAGTATGCCCCCAACTGCCGGTCATGACGAATTCGCGGATGGGCTTGCGCGTCCGCGGCGCCACCTCGCGGTCTTTCAGTTTGGGGGGCAGAGAATCTGGACTTCCCGGATAGCCGATGGCAATGGCTGCAAGAGGCTCCCAACCATCGGGGATAGCGAAAGTCTTGCGTGCTTTTTCCGCGTCGAAGCCGGCCATTTGATGGACGACCAGGCCGCGCGCCGTGGCTTCTACGGCTAACAAAGCTGTGGCGGCCCCGGTGTCGTATTGTGCGTTGCGATTAGGCGCGTCGTTGTGGGTGAAGGCCAGTTTGGCAACGGCAATCGCAAGCGCGGCCGCATTCTTCGCCCAACCCGCGTTGAACTCCACCAAAGTTCCCAAGAGCTTCCCGAAATTTACCTGGTCTTCTTTCGTCGCCACGATATAGGCCCAAGGCTGTTCATTGTAGCTGGAGGGCGCCCAACGCGCGGCCTCAAACAGGCTCCGGAGAACGTCAGCCGGAATCGGTTTGTCCGCAAAGGCACGCGGGCTCCAGCGATTGCGAATCAGTTCGTGGATGGAATGATCGCTTGGCGCGGGGTTGTGCATGTTCGTTTCCTCTTGTTCTGGGCACAGTTTAGATGAGCGAAACCTGTGAGGTGGTGCATGCGGTAGACACACGCGAACCCGCCCGCGAAAGCCCCGCCGCGATGAGAGCGACGACTGCGATTGGACAAACGTGCCCGGTTCCTGTTGCTTTTCCTTCCTTCTTTGGGTTGGAGTTGGAAGCGTGCACCCGAAAGTTGCTAGTTCTGCGGAACGACGCGGATTTCTTCCAGCAGGTCATAAAGAGTTTTCAGACGGCTTCCCGCCATGTGCCGGAACTGCCGCTTGTGCAAATCCCGCATAGGCTGATCCAGCGGCTTCAAGAGTTCCAGACCGCGTGGTGTAATCCGGGTCTTTACGACGCGGCGGTCATCCTTCTGCCGTTCGCGCGTGATCAATCGTTGCTTTTCCAGGCGATCGAGAAGCCGCGTGATGTCCGGGTCGTGCGTAATCATCCGTTCGCCAATCGCGCGGCAGGCCAGGCCTTCGGGTCCGGCGCCCCGCAGGATACGCAGCACGTTGTACTGCGTGCCGGTCAGGTTGGCGGAGCGCGTCAATTGCTCGGCTTCCTGGCCCAGGGCGTCAGCGGCCTTCAGCAAGGCGAGAAAGATTCGTTCTTCCAATGAAGCAGGCGGACGCGCAGGCTTGTTCTTGGAGTTCAACAAAATGAAAATACTCGTGTAAACGACTATTGTCAATGGGAAAACAACCGTGTCGGCGAATCGTGCGCCTGGGCCTCTACGCCTTGCGTAATGGCCGCAGCTGGATCTCGCTCAGAAAGCTTCCTGGCCCTTGCGTCACAATCGTCTCCACGGCGTGGGCCACGTCTTCCGGGGTCAAAGCCTTCGCCGGGTCTTTTGGCCGGCTGCCGGAAAACTCCGTGGCCACGCTGCCTGGGCAAACCACGCTCACGCGGATGCCATGTTCACGCAAATCCTCCATCATGCAGCCTGACAAGCCCAGCAGGCCCCATTTGGAAGCGCAATAAAGCCCGCCGCCAGCAAAGGTGTTTCTGCCCGCCAGGGAGCTGATGTTGATGATGTCCCCAGAACCGCGCCGCGCCATCGAAGGCACTACCGCCCGCGAAACCAAGAACACGCTTTTGAGGTTTGTATCCAGAACGCGGTCCCAATCCGCCTCGGTTTTCTCGTGCGCCGGGCCGAAAAGGCCGACCCCTGCGTTGTTCACCAAAATGCTTATTGGACCGAGCGCAGCCTCGGTCTTCGAGGCCAACTCGGACACCTGCTTTGCGTTAGTGACATCCGTCACCTGGAACAACGTCCGCCCGCCGAGCTTCTCGAGAGCGGCCGCAGAATTTTCCAGTGCCGCGCGGTCCCGGCCGCAAATCGCTACTGCGGCTCCCAACGTTCCCAGACGATATGCGATCGCGCGGCCGATGCCGCGGCTGCCGCCGGTCACCAGTGCGACGCTTCCCGAGAGCCCCTTCTTTTCCCCTGGTCTGTCATTTACGGTATTTATTGCAGGCATGAGAATTCTTCCTCGCGCGGGCCACTCTTTTTGTGCGACACTCATCTTATCATCAGCGATTTCGATGACGGCGGCTATGCTGTTCGCCGCAGCGAACGTAATTGAGAAGTGACTCCGCGGCACAAAGAAAAATCATCAGGAACTTCGTGGAGGTCGTGGAGGATAACTGCTTGCGGATTTAGTGCGCCTTTTCCTATAATCCCAGGGTTTTCTGAGACAGAATGATTCCCGGTGAAAGAATTCCGGGTTGCACCGGAACCATAATTGGACGCACGGAATCTCAGCGAGGAGAAACCGTAATGAATGGAAAAAGAAAGTGCATGGGTATCGCGCCGGTAGCGGTGCTTTGTCTAATTCTAGGAAATTCGACGAGCCTGCGCGCGCAAGCGCCGGCATCGGGGCAAGACACAACAAAGGCTCCGGCATACACGCTGGTCGAGTACAACGCGGAACAGGCTTGCGCGGCCGAAAAAGTGCCGGCGACACAGGTCAAGTGTCTGGATGATTTTGTTGCGAAGTACCCGAATTCTGCGCTCCTCGTTTATGTTTATCCCCTGTACGTCAATGCCTACAATCAGCTGAAGAATCCGCAAAAGGTGATTGATTACGCGGACAAGCTCGTGGCGCTCGGAGATAAGGCGGAGCCGGTGGTGCGTTACCAGATGCTTTACGCCAGGGCGCTTGCCTACGCCAGCCTGCCCCAAGCGGACCAGACTGCAGGAGCAGCCAAGGCTCGGGAGGCGGCTTTGCTGGGCCTAAAGACTCTGGACGAGGTCAAGAAGCCCGATAACATTTCTGAGGACGAATTTAAGAAGCAAAAGCAGCAGCCCATGATTCTCTTCAACTACACGGCTGCCACCGCGGCAATGGCGGTCAAGGATTATCCATCGGCGATACAGTCCTATAAGGCGGTCTTGGCTCTGAATCCGGACGACTTGAGCACCAATTACAACCTCGGGAAGGCCTACATGGCCATGACACCGCCGCAGTGGATGGACGCCTTCTGGTACTTCGCAAAGTCGGTAACCTCCAAGAGCGCTACCCAGAAGCAAGCCGATCAGATCAAGAAGTATCTAAAAGGGCAGATCGCAAACTATCAGGGCGGGAACATTTGCGACAATCTGGTCGACGGTGAATTGAACGAGTTGCTGCAACTCGCAGGCAGTTCTACCGATCGTCCCAGTACCTATTCCTTGCCGAGCGCCGCGGACATCAGCGCGGTTCAGAAGGACATGACCATCGCTTCGGTTTTCAATGACCTGAAGGCGGGAGGCGAGAAGAGCAAGCTGACTTGGCTTGCCGCATGCGGTCTGGAATTTCCGGAAGTTCCCGGCAAGGTCATCGAAGTTGTCCCTGGCGATCCTCTCGTGCTGAAGATCGCCTTTGTGACTAGCGATGCGGAGTTTGATGCCGCGAAAGATCCAAACATGGACGTGAAAGTGGTTGGCCAGCCCGAGGCAGCGCGCGTTGAAAAAGATAGCGCCGTCCACTTTACGGGAACTTTGGTCTCTTACGATCCCAATCCCTTCTTTCTCCACTGGGATAAGGCCAAAGTGAAGGAAGAAGATATTCCCAAGGAGAAGGCTCCCAAGCGGCCCGTGCGTCGGCCCACCCGGAAGCCGAGCGGCCGGTCCAACTAAGCGGTTCCCGAGCTTGTAGTTCAGCGAGACGGCTCTCCGAGATACTGAGGAGCCGTTTTCCTTTTAGAACCGACTGCCTTCAGCGCGGCCGCCGCCGGTGCCCGTTCGTGTCCAGCTTGTATTCCTCGATTTTGCGGCTCAACGTATTGCGGTGAATCCCCAGGAGCTGGGCGGCGCGCGACCGGTTGCCGTTCGCACGGTCCAACACGCGCTTGATAAATCGTTTCTCGAACTCTTCTATCGCTTCGTCAAAGTAGATTCCCCGCTCCACCATTTGATTGACGAGCCCTTCTAATTGGTCTTTCACGATAACACGCTCCGCAGGGATGTATATGCATGGGCCCCGTTACTGCGTCAATTCATGGCCAGTCAGAATGCGGTACGCCTCCCGGTATTTCTCGCGAGTGGCGTCGACCACCTCCGGTGGGAGCTCTGGTCCGGGCGGGGTCTTCGACCAGCGCATCCGTTCGAGATAATCCCGCACAAACTGCTTGTCAAAAGACGCCTGCGGTCCGCCGGGGCGATAGCGCGTGGCGGGCCAAAAGCGCGACGAATCTGGCGTCAGCGCTTCATCTATCCAAATCAGCTCATCGTTCAACAAACCAAACTCGAATTTGGTGTCTGCCACGATAATTCCGCGGGGCTCGGCATGCGCAGCGGCGCGCCGGTACAGTTCCAGGCTAACGGCGCGAACGGCCACAGCAAGTTCCTTGCCGATCATCTTTACTACTTGCTCGAAAGCGATATTCTCGTCGTGTCCAGTTACTGCTTTTGTCGCGGGGGTAAAAATTGGTTCGGGCAATCGGTCCGATTCGAGCAAGCCTGTGGGCAGCACGATGCCACAGATCTTTCCCGTCGTTCGATAATCTTTCCAGCCCGAGCCTGACACGTAACCGCGCACCACGCATTCAATCGGCAAGGGCTTCGTTTTTTTCGCCAACATCGAGCGCCCCGCCAATTCTTCCTTGAATCGGTCAAACGGCGGGGGAAATTCCGTGGCGCTAATTACATGATTAGGGATGACGTCTTTCAGAAGGCTGAACCAAAAAAGGGAAATCTGCGTGAGCACGCGTCCTTTTTCGGGAATCGGTGTTGGCAGGATCACGTCAAACGCCGAGAGACGGTCGGTGGCGACGATGAGCAGCTTGTCGCCCAAATCGTAAATGTCGCGCACTTTTCCGCGCACGCTCGGCGTGAGTCCGTCGAACTGAGTTTCCCGTAGGACTTTCATGGCTGAAGCAGAAGGCACAGCAAAAAACTCCCCGACTCGGCGTTCCGCATTCTAACGCACCGAGCTACGAAGTCAAACCCGTCGGCGGTGGAAAATTGTGCGAAACGGAATTGCATGGAAATGCGATAGGGAAACTTTATGCGATGAATAAAAAATGCTAAGAAAGATTTTCAGGCGGTCTTCTGTTTTTGCCAATCCTCGCGAGAACGCAACTGCGTCTGCTTACGCCGCGGAAGCGGTCGATGCATTCGTATCGGGATTTTCGTTCCCGGTTTCTTCCCAGCGCACGCTGACTAGCTTGGATACGCCCGGCTCCTGCATCGTTACTCCGTAAAGCACGGGAGCGATTTCCATGGTCTTGCGGTTGTGTGTGACCACAATGAACTGCGTCTGGCTGCTCATCTCCCCGATCAATTTCGTGAACCGGCCCACATTCGCTTCGTCCAGAGGGGCATCGACTTCGTCCAGGATGCAGAACGGGCTCGGCTGGTAGCGGAAAATCGCGATGAGCAGCGCCAGCGCCGTCATGGCCTTCTCGCCGCCGGAAAGCAGAAGCACGTTTTGCAGCCGCTTTCCTGGAGGCGAGGCTACAATGTCGATGCCGGCATCGCCCGAACTGTCTGGCTCGGTCAAGCGCATCTCCGCCATGCCGCCGCCGAAAATCGCATGGAAGGCATCGGAGAAACTCTTGTTGATCGCTTGGAACGCGTGCTCGAACTTCTCGTTCGTGGCTTGGTCCAATTCCACGATGGCTTGCTGCGTGTCGGCAATCGATTTCAGCAAGTCATCGCGCTCCCGCGTTAGGAAGGTGAACCGCTGCTCGCACTCGTTGAACTCCTCAAGCGCCATCATGTTTACAGCGCCCATACCCTCAATGCGCTGCTTCATTTCGTGATAGTTTGCTTCCGCTGCGGCAAGTTCATCGCCGCTCATGAACGCTGTTTCCGTGGCAACCAAATCTTCCGGCTGCGCGTTTACTTCGCTCATGCACGTCTCGCGCAGATGCGCCCGGTCCGACTCGTTCTTCGCGCCTTCCACTTCGGCGTGATTTTTCTGCTCGCGCAGCTCTTGCAGCTCTTGCCGCGCCATCCGAAGGTGATCTTCGGTTTGCGTCACGCGAGTGCGCGCCGATTCCCACTCTTGCTCCAGTTCCTTCTGCCGCGCTTCCAGCCGCAGCTTTTCTGCGCGCAGACCTTCGAGTTGCTGCGTCAATTCTTCGCTCTGCTTCGCGAGCGCCGCGGTCTCTTCACTAATGGACATGACTTGCTGCTGCAGCGTCATCTCGCGGCGTTCCATGTCCGCGCGCTCTTCGCGAAGCCGCGTCGCCAGAGCTTCTGCCGCCGTCAGTCGCTCGTTAATCGCCGCCAGCCCGGCTCGCGCCGTGGCTAACTCCTGCTGCTCGGTTTGCACTGAACCGCGCAGTCCGACCAGTTCTTCCGCCAGCCGCGCGCTCTCGGCTTCCGCTTCCGCGCGATTGAGCGCGGCCGCGGCGTGCTCGTGCTTCGCGCGTTCCGCGCGCTGCCAGGCGTCTTCTGCTTCTTTCCGGACGCGCGCCAACTCGCTCTGGCAAAGGACCAACTCGGTTCCCAGCCGTGCCAGTTCCGTCTGCATCTGGCTGTGCCGGTGCTGCGCGGAAATCACTTCGCGTTCCACGTCGCGCTGCTTCGCGCTGGTTTCTTCCAGCGCCTGTTCCGTCGCGCGAAGTTCTGCTGCTACCTCTCCGAGCGCGGTCAGCTTCCCGTTCATCTGGTGTTCGAGTTGCAGTACCTCGGCACTCAGCGCGCGCAATTCGCGCTTCATGCCTAGCGGCCCTGCCTCGTCTGGACGTCCGCCGGTCACCATGCGCCCCTGATAACTAGTTCCGTCCGGCGTGACGAACGCGTACTGCGGATTCTCCCGGGCCAATTTTTCCGCTGCTGCCGCGCTGTCGGTCAAATATGCCGAACGCAACCGTGGCAGAAACTGCTTTGCCGCCGCTCCCAGCGGATCGCGGAATTCCACCAGCTTGTCCATCCGCGAGATTATGCCGTCTTCGGGTTGGAAATTCGCAATCGGTTCGTACTCATTTTCAAGCCGCAGGTTGCGCAGGGAGTCCACGAAGAACGTCGCGCGGCCGCCCACTTCATCGCGCAGCATGGAAATGCCCGTGCGTGCGTGGTCGAAAGTTTCGACGACGACAAATTCCAGCTCATCGCGCAGAAATTGCTCGATCGCGGCCTCATGCTTTTCTTCGACTTCCGCGTAGTCGGCCAGTACACCCACGGCGCGGAACTGTTGCCCGCCGCCACGCGCGTTCGCAGCAAAGAGTTTTTGCACCGCCTCAGCCGTATACGACCGGTCGTTCAAAATCTGCGTCAGCGTCGAATGCCGCGCCCGCACGCTCGCCAGCGAGTCGCGCAGCGCGTCCGCTTCTTTCGTCAAGCCATCGCGCTGCCCGCGCAGCGCTCCGATTTTTGCCTGCAATTCCGCGGAGCTTTGCTTCAACACGCTGAGCTGCCCCGAAACAGCTTCCAATTCATGAGCCGCGCGTTCCGCGTCATTGCGTGCCCGCATGGAGGTTTCCAGTACTTCGTGTTCGTTTGCCTCCAGTTTCCGCAGCGCCTCGGTTTGGTGCACCAGCGCTTCTTCCGATTGCTTTTGCTCGCCGTGCAGCCGCAGCAGGCTTTCGCCCGCTTCCGACGCCCGCTGCCGCAATGCCTCGATACGCCCTTCGCTATCGCGAATCTGCGCCGCACGTTGTTCCGCGCGCTGCAAAAGTTCTTCGACGCGCCCATTCAGTGCGCCGGATTCTTCGCGCAGCAGCGTCACTGCCTGCACCTGCGTCGCGCTGCGCGTCTCCCACTCCGCGGCCTGCGCGCGCGCTTGTTTCAGTTCCGCATCCATCTGCGCGTGACGCCCGGCCAGTTCCTGCGCGCGCTGGCGGTTAAACGCAATTTTGTTCTCGCTGCGGTCTACTTCGAGCGCCGTCAGGTTTAGCACGTTTTGGTTCTGCCGGATTTCCGCGTCCAGTTCGTAAATCCGCTGATTCAGCCGGTCCTGTTCGCCCTCCATCTGCTGGATGGCGGTTGCGCGCTGCGTTTCTGCCGCGTTCAATTCTTGCAGTTGCTTCGTGATTGTTTCCGCTGCGGCATCCAGTTCCCGCGCTTTGCCCGCCAGCATCTGCCGCACGATCCCGCGCATCTGCTCGCGAATCTCCGAATACCGCCGCGCCTTCGCCGCCTGCCGCTTCAGCGAGCCGAGCTGCTTCTCTACTTCAACGACGATGTCGTTCACGCGGGCCAGGTTCACCTTCGACGACTCCAGCTTCGCTTCCGCCAGTCGCTTTTTGGTTTTGAATTTCGTTACGCCCGCGGCTTCTTCGATGATCGCGCGCCGCTCCATCGGTTTGGTGGAAAGAATCAGCCCGATGCGTCCCTGTTCGATGATGGCGTAGGAATCCGGTCCCAGCCCCACGCCCATGAACATTTCCTGAATGTCGCGCAGCCGTGCCACGCGCCCGTTGATGAGGTAGTCGCTCTGCCCCGAGCGATACAGCCTCCGCGTGACCATGATTTCGCCTGGCTTTGTCGCAAGCGTCGGTTTTTCTTGGCTCTTTTTCTTTCTTTTGAATAGTTTCTTGAATTTGCCGCCCGACTCTTCCGCGTTCTCTGTCTGCGAATCCGCTCCGGCCGCAACTTGGCCCAGCTGCGGCCCATCGGGTGCCGCCGCTGACGTCGCGGCATCTTCTTCCGTGTTCTCTGGGCCCTCTGTGGTGAAACCTTTCTTTTCTCCCGCTGCCGCGCCTTCCAACACGAACCGCGCCGCTTCCGCCAGCTCCGGGTCTTCCATCGTGATGGTCACTTCCGCCATGCCGAGCGGCGGGCGCTTTGTTGTTCCATTGAAGATGCAATCCGCCATGCGTTCCGCGCGCAGAGACTTGTGGCTCTGCTCGCCCAGCACCCAGGAAATCGCGTCCACCACGTTCGATTTGCCACAGCCGTTCGGTCCGACGATACACGTGGTCCCGGACCCGCTGAACGTCACCAGAGTGCGTTCGCAAAACGACTTAAAGCCTACGATTTCGACTTTTCGCAGCTTAAGCAAGGTGTCCCCTTTGGTTCCTTATCGCGCGTGCATCCTAATTTTGGACCCGGTGCCCCGCCGGGAGTTGCTTCTTTTCCACGGAAGTGCTCAGTCAGTTCCTTCCGCCTTTCTTGGCAGCGGGCAGCACGGTCGCGTTCTATATGCTGCTCCGAAGTTCAAAAAAATCCACACGCAATAAGAGACGGCTTCGTCTGCCTCGAGGGGAGGGTTTTTCGGGCGTCAGGTCGGTCCCACACCCTGGGACCGCCCGCAAAGCCGGCCGGATAAGGGCCGTCTCGAAAACGTTTGGCAGGTTCCTGTTCAGAGCCCAGCCGCCTGGCGCAAGGATGGCGGTACAGGAAAAAACCTTAACATGATGGTCCTATGGTGTCTAGCCCTACGCTACGCCTTGTGGCCTTCTTGCCATGGCCACAATCCCGGAGTTTCTCCTTTGAATTACAACCGTTAGCGGCAGGCTGGCTTGCGATGCAGCACGCGCCTTTCGGTGGAGTCCACAGTGGGAGTAACGAAGAAACTATTCGTCATAATTGAAACTCTCTGCCATCACGAAATAGCCTTAAAGTGCATCTTTTAGTAACCGACTATCACGCGAACTTCGGCCTTATTCATATCGAAGCACAACTACAGGATCCACGCTCATGGCGCGTCGGGCCGGGACGGCGCAAGCGAGCAACGCAATGCTGGCAAGCAAGGCCATGACTCCCGCTAACACGAACAGATCGAAAGCGTGGACGCCGTAAATTTGGCTGGCCACCGCCTTTTGCAAGGAGGCCGCGCCAACAATCCCCAAAACGAATCCCAGGGCCACGAGTTTGAATCCCTCGCGCAAAACCAGCCGCAGAATGCCGCTTCGCGTGCTGCCGAGCGCCACACGAATGCCGATTTCGCGGGTGCGCTGCGCCACCAGATACGCCAGCACGCCATAAATTCCCAGCGACGCCAGAAACAACGCGACTCCGCCGAAGGCGTTGGCCAGCAGCATGGAAGTCCGGCGTGAGGACAACGAAAGATCAATGCGCTCCCCCATGGAATGAATGTCGAAGAGCGCCAAGTCCCGATCAATCCGCGAGATTTCCGCGCGCATCGCGCGAACAACGGGCGCCGGGTCGCCGGCAGTTTTGAGGGCAAACGTAAAAAAGCCGGATGGGTCTTGAGCATTGCACAGGTAGTACGCGCCCACCCGCGCGGTGGAGTCATCCAGTTTTTCGTAGCGCAGCGTGCGCGTAACCCCGATCACGGTATACCACTGGGTCTTTTCGTTCACTTTCAAGAGGTCGTTGGGATTGCTGGGAAAGTACATTCGCCGGCCAATGGGATCCTGGTTCGGCCAAAAATGCCGCGCCAGGCGCTCGTCCACAATAATTACGTGGGGAGACGTTTCATTGTCGTGATCATTGAAAGCGCGTCCGCGAATCAGCGAAATGCCCATGGTTTCGAAATAGCCGGGCGTCACCGTAATGTACAAGGGAGAAATGAGCGACTCGCCCGGCTTCATCTGGTAGCCCTCCGCCAGAATCACGCTGTCACTGTGATTGTTACCGAAGGGTATGGACATCGTCGCGCCAGCATTAGAAACTCCGGGGATGGCGCGCAGAGCCGCGAGCGCGCGGTTCATGAAGCCGCGCAAGGCGTCATCATTGGTGTACTTGGCCTTTGGCAAGAAAATCGACGCGGACACCACGCCATTGGGGTTGAACCCCGGGTCGACGTGCAGCAATGCTCGAAAGCTCGCGAGGAGCAGTCCGGCCCCCATCAGCAGGGTGAACGCACAGCCAACCTGTGCGGTGACGAGCAACTGCCGCACGCGCCGTGATTTTTTTCCGCCAGTGCTGGTCCGGGATTCCTCATGCAGCGTGTCGCCAATGCGGATTCCGGAAGCGCTAGCCAGCGGAAACAGCCCCACAAAAAGTCCGGCTGCCAGGGATAGGCCAAGCGAAACAAGCACAACCGTGCTGTCCATCTGGACTTCTTCGGCGCGGGGGAATTTCTCCAGCCCGATGGCGTCCAGCCCACGCAATACGACCGCCCCGAGACCAATCCCGCCCAGGCCCCCGAGTAACGCGAGCCCCAAATTTTCCAACAGCAACTGGCGCACGAGCTGCGCTCGTCCTGCTCCCAGCGCGATCCGCGTGGCGATTTCTTTCCGCCTCGTCGCGAGCCGCGCCAACGCCAAGTTGGCGATGTTCAGCCCGCCAATCAGCAGCACGACAAATGCGCCACCCCACAACAAATAAAGAGTCCCTTTCACCCCGGCGGTCAGCATGTCCTGCAGAGGCTTTACCGTGGTGTGGAACCCCGCGTTGATCAAGACCTGTTTCATTTCCGGAAAGCGCCCGAGGTTTTCCTGGTTCAAGGAGTTCACCTGCGCCTGAGCCTGTTGCATGGTGGCGCCGGGTTTCAAACGTCCGATGTGAAACCAGTTATTGTTGTGATGAACGGTTTTCTCTTTGGCCGTGAACGCGAGCGGCATCCACAGCCGAACCTCGGGCTCAATAAAATTGAATTTGGGCGGCATCACGCCCACGACGGTGTACGGCCGGTCGCTGATGCGCAGCGTGCGTCCAAGGACCGCTTTGTCTCCGGCGTACAGCTCCTCCCAAAGCCCGTAACCTAGGATCACTTCCTGGTCCCGCCCGACTTCGCCTTCTTCTTCCGTGAACGGTCGCCCAATCACCGGGGAAACGCGCAGCAAGGGAAACCACGATGGCGTCACCAGCATGCCCCGAATCTGCTGGGGCGATCCATTTATCTCCACGGTTTGATTGCGGCCTTGGAACAACGCCTGGCTCTCGAATACCGTCATCTCACGAAGCCGGTCGTAATAATCTCCCGAACTGCTGTAGTTGCCGCCGGTAAATCCCGCATTCGGGTAATCGTTGGACATAATCAGGATGGAATTGGCGCCCGCCACCGGCAAAGGCCGCAAAATGACGGAGTTCACCATGGCAAACAGCGCCGCATTGGCCGCAATACACACCGCAAACGTGAGCAGCACCGTCAGCGCGAAGCCCTTGTCACGCCACAACGAACGAGTCCCGTATCCTACGTCCCGGAAAAAGGTTTCCATGCTTTCCGCTCCCCGCCAAGGTTAGTCCCTGCCAAACGCCTCGCCAAACAATTGTACGGGCGCAGCCTTGTCCTGAGCGCAGTCGAAGGAACGCTTCAGCGCGCCCCTGTTCTCCAGCTGCCGCCTAGCAATCAGTACGCATCCCCAAAAGCCAAAGTTCCCACCCAACGCGCTGAATAGTTGACCTGCTTACTTCGTTACATCCTTGCTTCCTCCTCTGCCCCTGTTCCAGATACAATCCATTGCTTCTCCAATTACCAAGAAAGAACACCGAGCGCCGATGGCCGAAATCCAGCTCCACAACACGCTGTCCGGAAAACTCGAACCCTTCGTCCCGCAAAAGCCCGGCGAAGTGCGCATGTACACCTGCGGTCCAACCGTTTACGACTACGCGCACATCGGCAACTACCGCACCTTCGTTTTTCAGGACATCCTTGGCCGTTTCCTCAAGTTGCGCGGCTACAAGTTGAAACACGTCATGAACCTGACCGACGTGGACGACCGCATCATCGCCAACGCTGCCGCGGCCGGTAAAAATATTCGCGAGTACACCGACACATTCGCGCAGGCTTTCTTCGACGACTGCAAAACGCTCGGCATCGAAGCCCCCGAGCACTGGATCCGCGCCACGGACCACATCGACGACATGGTGAAGTTGATCCAGCGTCTCCAAAAGAAAACCTTCACGTATTCCAGCGAAGGCTCCGTCTACTACCGGATCGCCAAATTTCCAAACTACGGAAAACTCTCCAAAATCGATCTCACTGGCATTCAAGCCGGTGCGCGTGTCGACAACGACCGCTACGAGAAAGAAAGCGCGCGCGATTTTGCGCTGTGGAAAGCTCCGAAACCCGGCGAGCACTTTTGGGAGACCGCGATCGGACCCGGCCGCCCCGGCTGGCACATCGAATGCTCCGCTATGGCCATGAAATACCTCGGCGAAACGCTAGACATTCACACCGGCGGCATCGATCTCGCCTTTCCGCATCACGAAAACGAAATTGCCCAGAGCGAAGCGGCCACTGGAAAGCCCTTCGCCCGCTATTGGCTCCACGCCGAGCATTTGCTCGTCGACGGGGAAAAAATGTCCAAATCGCTCGGCAACTTTTTTACGCTGCGCGATTTGTTCGCCAAAGGCTACAAGCCTAGCGCGTTGCGTTTCGCCTTGGCCAGCGTGCCGTATCGCAAGCAGCTTAATTTCACCTTCGCTGGCTTAACGCAGGCTACGAACTCCGTCGAACGATTGCGCAACTTTGCCGATCGATTGAAACAAGGAAAATTTCCGCCGGGCAAGCAAGAGGGCATGTCCGAACGCATCTTCAAAGCGCACGTGGAGTTTGATGACGGACTTTCCGATGATCTGAACACTGCGCGCGCCCTTGCTGCTCTATTTGATTTGGTCCGCGACGCAAATATTGCCATGGACAAAGGCGAGTTTCGCCAGGGCGATATCGACGCGGCGCAACTGTTCTTGGTCTTTTTCGACAGCGTCTTCTCCGTTCTAGAAGATAACGACGCTGCCAAATTGCAAGTACTCGGTTATGGCAGCGCCGAAGCTGGCCTGAGTGACGCAGACATTGAAAAACTCGTTGCCGACCGCACCGCGGCAAAGAAGAAACGCGACTTTGCCGCTGCGGACCGCATCCGCAGGGACCTCGCGGACCGTGGTATAATCGTGGAAGACACCAAGGACGGCACCGTCCGCTGGAAACGCAAGTGACCTTGAATTTCAAAACTCGGCCCCCTTACCTCCCGGGTTTCTTCCCGCCGGCCGCCCTGCGGCCAAACCTCTTCGGCGTGGACTTAGCTTAAGTTTTTTTGCGGGCCGTTCCGGAATCTTCGGAGACCGAACAGCAATTTTTTGCGCCCGCTTCTTCCCTTCGCAGTCTTGATTCACTCCAACCAATTTTTCTCTTGGAGGAAGAAATGCCAACGACTTTAGAAGTAAAAACGCCTCGCCTCGTCACGGCGTTGCCCGGCCCGAGAGCGCAGCAAGTCATCGCCGCCGACGCCAAATTCATGTCGCCGTCGCTCACTCGTGAATATGCGCTGGTAGCCAAGAAAGGCCACGGCGCCATCGTCGAAGACGTCGACGGAAACTCGTTCCTGGATTTTGCCGCGGGCATCGCGGTGTGCTCGACAGGACATTGCCATCCGAAAGTAGTGGAAGCCATCCAGAAACAGGCCGCAGAGCTGATTCACATTTCCGGGACGGATTTTTATCACCATCACCTGCCGCAGCTTGCGGAGCGGCTTGTCGCTACCATGCCCGGAAAAGAAGCGAAGAAAGTGTTCTTTGGGAATTCCGGCACGGAAGCCGTGGAAGGCGCGATCAAGCTGGCACGCTACGCCACGAAGCGCGACAAGCTCGTGGCGTTTTACGGCTGCTTTCACGGGCGCACGCTTGGTTCGCTTTCGCTGACGGCGTCGAAAAATACGCAGCGGAAAGGCTTCGGCGCGCTGCTCGGCGGCGTGGAGCACATTCCGTTTCCGTATGCCTATCGCTGCCCACACGGTCACACCGCGGAAACCTGCGGCACGGAAATTTTAGAACTCCTCGAACAGCAAATGTTCAAGCGCTTGTTCGCGCCGGATGAAATCGCGGCCATCATCATCGAGCCGATTCAGGGAGAAGGCGGCTTCATTCCAGCGCCGACATTTTTCCTGCAGGAATTGCAGCGTATCTGCAATCGCCACGGCATCATGCTGATCGTCGACGAAGTGCAATCCGGCGTGGGCCGCACCGGAAAGTGGTGGGCCTATGAGCACGCAGGAATCGAGCCGGACATCGTTTGCATCGCAAAAGGCATTGCCAGCGGCATGCCCTTGAGCGCGTTTGTGGCCAAGGAAAGCGTAATGACCTGGGGCCGGGGATCTCACGGCACAACGTATGGCGGCAACCCTGTATGCATTGCTTCGGCAGTGGCCACTCTCGAGCTCATCGAGCAGCGCTATCTCGAAAACGCGCGCAAGATGGGCGATTACATCTTCGGGCGCATTCACGATTGGCCCAAGCACTTCAAAATTGTTGGCGATGTGCGCGGCAAAGGCTTGATGATCGGCACCGAAATTGTGCGCGATCAGAAAACCAAGGAGAAGGCGGTGGACCTGCGCGATGCGGTGGTCAACAAAGCGTTTTACAAGGGACTGCTGACGCTCAGCGCCGGCGAGAACACCATTCGCATGTCGCCGCCGCTGCTGATTGACGAAGAGCAGGCGGACTTCGCCATTCGCACGATGGAAGAGTGCTTCCGCGAAGTCGAAAAAACCATTTAACACAGAGGTCGCTGAGGACACAGAGTTCACAGAGAAGAACCGGAGCTCGGTCGGCTACGATGGAGAGACCCTAGCGTTTCTGGAGGTGCGCGCGCACGGTGAATGAAGACGCGACCGCTTTGCCGGAACTCAGCGTGACCCTAGAAAAGCAGCGCGTGGTGGTGCGCACTGCGCAGCGTTTCGCTTCGACGTGTTAGCCATCGAAAACCGCCCCGGCCTGCTCCCGTTGTGCGCCTGCACAAAGACGCCTTCAGCCCGGACCTTAGAAGCCGGGACTGAAGAATGCGGCGCCCGTGCTGGCCGCGGTTGCTACGCACGAGCTTCTGTCCTTGGCAGTTTTAAACACAGGTGGTCCTCAATAGATCGCAACATGTAAGCGTCGGACGGAACTTCTTGCGATATCAGGATGAGGCTATACAATGCTGATGCCAATCGCCCTAGGAGCCTCGAACAGGAGTGTCCTCATGATTCGTGAAAGCAAGTCTCGTCCCAATTCCTTTGCGAATTTTGTTCGCGTAACTTTGCTCGCGTTTGTATTGATCGTTCTTGGAGTTGGTGCGCGAGCGCAGGACGCGGATGTTGCGAGGAAGCTGCAGGGATTTGACGCCTACTTGGAGCAGACGCTGAAGGATTGGAACACGCCAGGTGTCGGCGTAGGAATTGTTGTGGGGGACAAGCTGGTTTACGCGAAGGGCTACGGCTATCGGGATTACCAGAAGAAGCTGGCGTTCACACCGAAAACGTTGCAGCCGATTGCGTCAAACTCGAAATTATTCACGGCGGTGGCGGCGGGGATGCTCGTAGAAGAAGGGAAACTGACCTGGGACAAGCCGATACGCGAATCGGTACCGGAGATCGAGTTTTACAACGACGAGCTCAACAGCAACGTGACGCTGCGCGACATGCTGTCACATCGCACGGGCGTGACGCGGCACGACTTGATTTGGTTCAAGTCGCCATTCACGCGAAAAGAGCTCTTCGAGAGGCTGAAGTATCTGGAGCCGCAGCAGCCGATGCGCACGACGTTTCTTTACAACAACCTGATGTTCGCTGCTGTAGGACAGATCATTGAAATCAAGTCCGGCAAGAAGTGGGAAGATTTCGTGCGCGAGAGAATCTTCACGCCGCTCGGCATGAATACGACGTGTTACGCCATTGCGGATATGACGAAGCAACCGGATTACGGCGTGGCGTTCCGCGAAAAGCGGGATTCCTTTGAGCTGTACAAAATTCCTTACTATGAGGACACCGAAGGCGTGGCTCCGGCCGGCGCGATTATTTCCAATATCGACGAACTGTCGCACTGGCTGATTGCGCTGATGAACGACGGGAAATACAACGGAAAGCAGGTGCTGCCCGCCACAGTGCTAAAAGCTACGCAGCTACCCGCCATCGCCTTGCCCAATGCTGCCGGCGAGGCTCTGGGCTACTGGGAATTGCTGAACGCTGCCTATGGAATGGGGCGAGAGACCGCGTCCTATCGCGGCAAGCTCCTAACATTTCATGGTGGCGACCTTCCGGGCTTCCACTCGCAGATTTCCTTCATGCCCAACGACAAAATCGGAGTGATCGTGCTCGTTCAGACCGATCACAGCGCGCCGCTCTACAACATCATCAGCTACGACGTGTATGAGCGGCTTTTGGGTATGGACCAAACGCCATGGAGCCAGCGGCAATTGCAGCAGCGGCTTGCGAACAAGAAAGCGGGGACGGAAGCACGCGCGAAGGCCGGCGGAGATCGCGTGCCAAACACAAAACCATCGCACGCTCTCGGTGACTACGTGGGCGAATACGAGAATCCCGCCTACGGCATTCTAAAAATCGGATTGCAGGGCGATCAATTGCAATTTGGTTTTCACGAATTTCACTTCCCGATGAGCCATTTCCATTACGACCGGTTTGACACGCCTGATGACGAGCAGTACGGAAAGTTTTCGGTGAATTTCCGGACGAATCCCCAGGGTGACATTGATACCGCGATGATTTCGCTCGACCAAGCGGAAGCGGTGTTCACCCGCAAGCCCGAAAATCTCGATCCGAGTCTCCTGGAAAAGCTTGCCGGCGTGTACCTGCTGCCAAGCAAGGTTAAGTTTGAAGTGCGCTATCAACCTGGAACGGGGCTCTTGATTGCTTTCCCCGGCGCGCCGCCGCAAAAGCTCATCCCCGTTAAGGGAATGCAATTCCGCACGCCGCTGTTCGCCGATGACATCTACGAGTTTGTTCTGGAGAACGGGCAGGCGAAGAGTCTGAAAGAGCGGACGCCTTCCGGCGAATACACGTTCGAGCGCCAATGACATTAACAGGATGGGAATGACTGTGCCGAACAGTGTCGCGGCATGAGATGATAGTCTGGAACGCCAGGGGGTTCGGACGAAGTGGGCAGAACAGTTGTGCGCAGTTACCTCCAGGAACCACCCAGAATCAAATGATTTTGAGAGGAGAGAGAGTTGCCGGAGTTACGCAAAGACCCCATCACGGGTCGATGGGTGATTATTTCGACAGAGCGCGGAAAGCGGCCGAACGATTTTCTGCGCGAGAGCGTAATCGCGAAAGAGCCGAAAAATTGCCCGTTCTGCGCGGGAAATGAGGCCAAGACTCCGCCCGAAGTGCTTGTGTATGGCAGAAACGGGGGCGGCGCGAACACATCGGGCTGGAAGCTGCGCGTGGTGCCGAACAAGTTCCCGGCGCTGGGAATCGAGGGCGATCTCGACCGCGAAGGCGAGGGACTGTTCGACAAGATGAATGGAATCGGCGCGCACGAAGTGGTGATTGAATCGCCGGACCACGCCGCAACGCTCGCGACACTTCCCGAACGGGCAGTGGAAGACGTGCTGTGGGGATACCGGGATCGCATGCTGGACCTGAAGAACGACAGGCGGTTCCGCTATATTTTAATTTTCAAGAACCATGGCGAGGCGGCGGGAGCGACCGTAGAGCATCCGCACTCGCAATTGATCGCGCTGCCGATTGTGCCGCGGCGCGTGCGGGAGGAAGTGGACAACTGTTGGCATTATTACGACGAAAAAGAACGCTGCATTTTCTGCGACATCGTCAGGCAGGAGCGAGACACCGGCGAGCGCATGATCGGCGAAAACGAGCAATTCATCACGCTAGCGCCGTACGCGCCGCGGTTTCCGTTTGAAATGTGGCTGCTCCCGAAAGTGCATAGCTCATCCTACGAAAATAATCAGAGCTCGATTTACGCTAGCCTGGCGCGCATGCTGAAAGACACACTGATGCGGCTGGATGAAGTGCTGGACCGGCCCGCATATAACTTCATGATCCACACGTCGCCGATCGGAGAAGAAATCAACGATCACTATCACTGGCACATTGAGATTATCCCGAAACTGACTAAAGTGGCGGGATTCGAGTGGGGAACGGGGTTTTACATCAATCCGACGCCACCGGAAGAATCCGCGAGATTTTTGAGGGAGGCCAGAGTGCCCGCGGTAACAGAGAAGAAGTAAGGATCTTCCTACAAAACGGCGAGCCAGGGGATGTCCAGGGAGATTCCGAAGATTTGCTATAATTGCTGATCTTAGTTTCGTAAGGATTTGACGCGGTACCCAAGCGGCCCAAGGGAGGGGTCTGCAAAATCCCTGCTAATGAGCGGCGATACGAGGTATCGATGGCTTAAGGAAATTCAAATAGGCGCAAATAGTCGAGAAAAGGGCGCAATGGGCATAACTTTTGGGCCTAGCCCTTGCGTGGAATATAATCACTTTGTTGAGGCGCGGTACCCAAGCGGTCCAAGGGAATGGTCTGCAAAACCATCATTCGCCGGTTCGAATCCGGCCCGCGCCTCCACCTTTAGTCCGGCGCGTCCGCCAGTTCCGCCGTCCCGGCGAGGTTTTCGAGTGCTTCGCAGGCGTTGCCGAGCACTAAGTTGGGAATTGACGTGATCGGGTCCATGCGATTTTTGCGCTGCGCGGTAAAATGGGTGAACTGTGAGCGAATCATCAGATACGTCCAGACCCAAACACCCAACTCGAACTTCTCGACGCGGTTTCGAAGGCGGCAGCAATTGGAATAATCGCGATTGATCCAGGTATCGAGTGCGAACCAAGCGGGAATAAAAATCGCGCAGGTTCTTCCCAGCCAGCGTTCAACGCTCATACGCCGTACCCAACTACAAAGCACATGAGGGCTGAAAAATCCAAGCCTTCGACCGCGGAATACCAGAATCGTGTGTACACTTCCACGTCCTGGCTGTACTCATTGGGAGACCGACGGGTCTCAAATAGGATGGGTCGTTGTGGAAATTTGCGAGAACCTACGGTTCATCGCGTTGAGGGGACATGCCAATAGAATCTTCTTACCACGGGAATCAGCAGGAATATTGGAGCAATCGCGGAAGTAACAGTCATTCCTGCCATCTCCCAATCAATATTCCTCAAGCCGTCGTCCGCCATGCTATAGACGAACATTGCTAGCAGGGCGAGGTCCGTGAGTAGCGGCAGCCACCATCCCCAAAGCGCTTGCTTCCACAACCCGTACCACGAAGAGATTGCGACGAGGGCAGGCACGAGGAGGATTGCAGCAGCGGTCTTTAGCCCTGCGGAGGCATCAGGACCGGCTGTCCGTGTCATTACGAGCAGAAGAACCACAAGCCCCATCAGAGCCAGTGCCCACAGCGCCTGCACGACGATAGCTCCTGTGATCCAGCGAGAACGAGTGATGGTGAGGTTTATTTGATTACGACAAAGGGTATTCAGATCCAATGAGGCAAACCCTGGTATTCGCATGGAGGGGTTGACTGTAGCTTTATGCGCCCGGATTGACGAACGATATCGTAAATTGGTTCTGCTCACTGCCCAAAAGATGGCCGGACGGGGACGACGAATTCCAGCGAACCGGGGAGCACAGACCCTCTCACCGGGCGGTGACTTGAACGAGCCTCTGAGAACTAGCAAGGACATTTAAGCGGGATGCGGCCTCATTAAGGCAAAAACAATGTCGAAAGTGGAATGCAAGGCAGAATTCAAAGCGACGTTCAAGAAGGTCTGCGGGAAAATGCTCAGATGGATAGAAGCAAGTGGAAGAACACCGAATCTTGGCCACCAATTAACAAGGCGATTGCGTGGGCCGCGTGGCTCTGTTTGCTTTTGCTACTTTGGGGTCATCTCAGGTTTCAAGACGAATTTCCGGGATAGACCCCATCGCTTCCTCGCCTTACCCTGGGCTTAATCGCGGCGCTTCACCTGTTTCACATTCATGTTTTCGCCTGATTGCGCTGCTCACCCGCGTGGTGCCAAGATTTGACCGTTACCTGACCGGTAACCACTAGGTTGCAACCTAACACCTCCTTGTAATGCCCTGGCGACGCCCTGCCCTTTCCTAGCTCCGTGAGTCGCCACTAGTACGCGATGAATGAAACGAAAGACCGAGCCACCTAATCACCTCAATCCTGACGAGATGATGCGGAAAACATCGATTGATTTAGTCCGCATCAGCATTAAAGCATTCATGAACATGTGCGGCGTTGATCGTGAAACGGCCGAGCGGTGGATAGCCAGGGCAGTCAAGATTGTCCTTGCCGAGAGCCGCGATTAGGCTGCTCGCCCTCAAAGGCCCATCGGGGGAGATGAACCCGCTCTTGCTTGCTTCCAACCGTTCAATGCTGATTGACCCTATTTCGGATCTCGAAATCGACAAGGGCGGAAAATCTCATTGGCTGACCCAAGGCGCGTGCGTAGCTCGCGAAGTTGAGTAAGAACTCTTCAGTTCCATCGATGCTAAGAACCGCGAGAGTGGGGGAAGCACGGATTTGGGCCCGAAAAAGGCTGTCCCGTAAGTCTCTCCGTCAAGACTTAGGTTACGGGTGCCGGTGGAGGAGGTGGACGGCGATGTCCGGCCAGAACTCCCGGAGGGCATTTGTCGCGGCGTCTCGCAGGAGTGCATATCCGTACTTTCCGCTGATCGCCCCCGCAGTCCGCCCCTTGCTTGGGTAGTAGGATATGGAAATAGCTTGGGCCATGCCGCGGCCCAACAGTTCGGAAGCATTGAAGCTGCTATGTGCTATGCCCGGAATAATTGGGAGTAATCAGGATGCGAGTGACTGCATAAGAGAAGCGTTTCAAGAAAGCGCCCTGCCCCTTGGCGTAATACCGTTCGTCTTGATCAAACACGGTGGGCAAGGCAAAGATAACCAGATAGTTTCCGTCGGTCTTGTCGAGAAAGCCCCGCCAGTAGTATCTGCCGAAGCCCGGCACACCTTTTCCGAGTTGCGGGTGCGCGTTCGAGCCCTCGGCAATCATGGACGTCAATCCCACGAAGATGAAGGAGGAGTAGTCGAAGGAGTTCTTCGTGGCGATCACAAAGGCCTGCTTCGGCGTGGGCGGAGGCGGGATTACGCCCGCGCTGACGGCGCGGAAATTGGGCATAACGCCAAGGATGCGGCTCGGTTGCTGTTTCGAGGGCGAAGTCGGCTGATCAGCAGGCTTGGTATTGGATTGGTTCGAATCGGTAGCAGGCGCGGAAGCGCCGGGCTGCGTCGGTGGCGGATTCTGCGCGTCGGTTTGGGTATCTGGAGGTACCGCTTGATTTGCTTGCACTGAAGGTAGAGGTTTCCCGTTCCCTTCTGCACCTGAAGGTTCAGCGCAAACGAAGGATATGGAAAAGACCAGTGCTAGTGTTAGATAGAACCGCAACATTTCACCCCCAAAAGTATTGTAATTAAGTGGCCGGAATGTCCAGTTTGGTTGCCCGGCAACTAGAGCTACCTGACGACTACCTTCTTGGAGAGCCTGGGGGACGACATCGTCAATGAGCCGCATCCCTGGTGCTATGGTCCGCTTGCCCCCTGATTGTCTCCGCGCGCTCCCTTCGCAAACGCGACATTTGATGATTGCTTCCCGGTTGTTTCGGCGCGAGAGTGACCAAGCGCTCCTGGACTATTAAGTGACTAGGCGCTGATTTCCCCCAAGATACACGCGGCGCGTACAGGTTTCTACCTTCTCGCCCGACACGGGCCATCGGCGGGGCGTAATCTGGCTAAGTGGATGACCGAGGCCGGACCGCTCCACTCAAAGGAGAGGGAATGAGCCTGTGCATGATCCGTATTGAAGAGTTCCTACGGCTGTACCTCGTACACCCGCACTTCTGCATCCTTGCCTTCATGGTGAGGCACGGCCAGATAGTAGCGGCCCAGCTCCGGCACAAGAATACCGGTCTTTGCGCGGAAGCTTCCTTGTACTTTTCCGAGGAGGGAATAGTGATCGGCGTCCTGCTGTTGAAAGACATCAACGTAGCCATCTCCGGCAAGATAGATCCGCTTGTATTTCGCGTCATAAGCGGCATCGTCGACCATTCCAACAGACGGAAGCTCGGCGACAACCTTGCCGGTGTCCGAATTCAGCACGAGCAATCTTCCTGGATTTCGCGTGGACACCAAGAGACGATGATTCGCTTCATCGAAGGCCATGGCGACGTTGGTCTTATCGCCCGGCGGCAAAGGCCAGGTGGCCAAATGGGAGCCTTTGTTGCGATCAAAAACACCGACAGCGTTTTGCCCGGTGATGTTACAAAACAGCCGGGGTCCGGACTTTTCCAACACGAGGGCTTCTACACGATTGGAATCGATTTTGAGATCGCGGAGCTTCATGGAAGCATCTGTGTCAACGATGCTGATCAAAGAATACGAAGTATGCGCCTCCCTGCCGCCATTCACGACATAAAGGTAGTGTGTCGCGGGGTCGTAAGCGGCTGAATCGGCGTCAATGGATACTTTGATTTCGCCAAGGGGTTTATACGTTTCGCTGTCATAGACTTTGACAGCCGAGGCATCGCCCTCCACTATAAAAAGCTTCTTCAAGTCCTTTCGATACAGAATGGCGTGGGGTGCTTTTGCATCTTCGATTGTGTGGATGCGCGTATTCGTGGCGGTATCGAGCACGTCGACCTTGTCATTCTCTTCGTCGGTGAGAAAAAGCCTGTGGCCGTCGGGGTCGGGGGCGAAATGGTCGAAATCGCCGTCCTTGAGTCCCGGCAAGGGAATGGTCGCCACGAGCTTCAACGGCTCTTTGGTTTGAGCCGTGACCGTAACGTGCGCGGGGAATGAAACAACCAGCATGAATGTGAAAATCTTCCGATGCCTCATCGAGTCCTCCAAGACCGCTTGGCCCCGTGAAGAGCCTGCCCTTGAGAAGGTCAGTGCCGAGCTAGAAATAGTAACCTACCCGACGATGACACAAAACGCTGGCTTCTTTTTCACCTTGTCGTGCCCCGTCATACTCAGGGACGCTCGGCAACGGAGTCAACATCGGCTTACCACCGGAGAGAAGGCGCCTGCGGCCCAGTGCGTGCCGAAACCCTTGATTTGTAACGATACAATCGTTTGGAATTCAGTTGCGGCTAAATAGAAATTAATCTTGGATTAAGTTGGCGTGAGTGGCCATGAATTATGCTCTGACGTGCTGTTCCACAGTGTGCTTGCGCTCCAGGGCAGAGCCACTCTTGCAATCCAAGTGGATTAAAATCCAACTTGCTTTAACAGGGAGACAAAATGAGGAAACGACTTTTGATCCTGGCGACGATGTCTGCTGCCTTGGGAGGCGGGACGCGGGCTCAAGATCCCGCTCCTTTGAAACTCGTGCAGACCTTTAAGTTGTCCTCGGACATCAAAGGAAATTTCGATCACTTTGCCATCGACGTGAAAACCAACCGGTTGTTTGCAACGCCAGAAGGCTACAAAGCGGTTCTTGTTTTCGATGTGCAGAGCGGGAAGCTGATTCATACCATTCGCGGCATTGAAAAACCCCACGCGATCCTCGACCGGGAAGACGTGCATCGTTTGTACGTGACGGACGGGGAAGCTGGGGAACTGAAAATCTTTGACAGCACCAATTATGAGTTGCTCTCAACCGTGAAGCTGCTGCTGGATGCGGATTCGATTGGATACGACCCGGAAACAAAACTCCTCTACATTGACAATGGCGGCGGCGACGTCCACGAAACGTACTCCATGATTAGCGTGGTGGATACGACTTCGGGGAAAAAGGTGGCGGACATGAAAGTCGATGGCGATACGCTCGAAGCCATGAGGCTTGAAAAGTCCAGCCCGAGAATGTACGTGAATAACAAGGCCAAGAACCAGGTTGAAGTCATCGACCGGAATAAACGCGAGATCGTGGCGAGCTGGCCCGTCACTAAGAGCAAAACCAATGTCGCCATGGCCCTGGACGAGGCGAATCATCGTTTGTTTATCGCGTGCCGTGCCGGAGATATCGTCGTGTTTGATGCGACTTCCGGCAAGGAACTCACGGCCCTGCCGATTACCAAGGGAGTGGATGACCTCATTTACGATGGGGCCAGCCGCCGTCTGTACGCCTCTGCCGACGGGAACGTACACGTGTACGAACAAAGCGACCCTGATCATTACAAGCTGCTCGCGAAAGTGCCCACTGGGCCCCTGGGAAGGACATCCTTGCTGGTTCCCGAGCTGAACCGATATTTTGTAGCCGTTCCGCAACACGGGACCGAGAACGCGGAAATCCTGGTTTTTGAAGTTCACTAGAACCAGTTGGGTTAGACACCGCGGAGTACGGGCGAATCCCGGGGTGTGCAATCTGTTTGTTTAACAAAACGAAAGCGTGCTCGGAGGAGGAACCATCTTGAGACCGCATTTTGCAAAAGTCTTGCTGAAATCCTGCGCCTGCAATACTGCAGCTATCGCTTTGCTGGCTGCCATTGCGCTACCCGTGCGCGCGCAAAGCTCGCAACCCGTGGCGATTCGTGCAGGACGCTTGTTTGACAGCAAGTCAGGCAGAATCCTCGAGAATCAGATCGTTCTTGTGGACGGTGAGAAGATTTCGGCAGTGGGACCCGCTGACCAAGTGCAAATTCCTGCCGGGGCGCAAGTCATCGATCTCGGCAAAGCAACGGTTCTCCCTGGGTTGATTGACGGGCACACGCACGTGTTCGGATTTGGTTTGGATGGAATCAAGCCGGGAGGACCGCCGTTTGCCAGCCCGGTTAATGACACCCGTGAATACAGAACTCTTCTCGCCCTCGCCAACGCGCAAAAGGATCTTCGGGCGGGATTCACAACGCTGCGCGATTTGATGAGTCACGGCGGAGGCTACGCAGACGTCGACATCAAGAGGGCCATTAATCGCGGTTATTTCCAAGGTCCGCGCATGCAAGTTTCAACGATGGGACTGGTGGCCACCGGCGAAGGGATTTTGGGTTCGCCGGAGGTAAGCCTGCCCGGAAATTACCAGACCGTGGACAATCCTTGGGCTGCTCGCCAAGCGGTTCGGGAACAAATCCACTACGGTGCGGACTGGATCAAGTTTCATTCCACTTCCGACTACGAATTCGAGCCAAACGGCGAGTTGTTCAGCAATCCAACGTTCACAAAGGAAGAAGTCGACGCCATCGTGGACGAGGCCCATCGCCACGGCAAAAAGGCTGCCTGCCACGCTTTCGGAGGGGAGGGGTTGCGCAACTGTGTTCAAGCGGGCGCTGACACGATTGAACACGCCATCGATCTGGACGAACCCACAGCGGACTTGATGAAGAAGAAGGGGCTGTACCTCGAACTGACCGCCTATCACTACTCTCTTTCCGAATACACGCTGCGAGATGCCAAAGCGACCGGGGGGAGGTACAGCCTGGAAGCGATGCGGGAGAAAAGCGGCCGGCTGGCGATTTCCCGGGGGTTGAAGATCTCATTTGGATCTGGGGTAGGACCCTTCCCTCACGGGACGCAGGCTGCCGAATTCTCCTATCTGGTCAGATACGGCATGACTCCGGCGCAGGCGATCCAGACAGCCACGACGGTAGCGGCGGAGATGATGGGTTGGCAGGACCGAATCGGCTCGATTGAGAAAGAGAAATTCGCCGATATCGTTGCGGTGACCGGGGACCCGCTGAAGGACATTACGGAACTCGAACGCATAAAATTTGTGATGAAGGGCGGGCAGGTGATTCGCAACGACATAAAGGGAGGCGGAGGGTGACGAGCGATGTGCGTACGATGTCCAGCAAGCCCCAACCCGCCGCCCATCATTCACTCGCGCAAAAAGCCCGGTTCGTGATAGTAAACAAGACGTATGCGCATTTTATTGGTGGAAGACGAACGTAAAGTTGCGAGCTTCCTCGCGCGGGCGCTGCGCGAAAATACTTATGCGGCGGACGTAGCCGAGTCCGGCGAGAAAGCGCTGGAGCTTGCCACGGACGTGTCCTATGACGCGATCCTTCTGGATGTCCGGCTGCCGGGCATGAGCGGTATCGAAGTGTGCCGCGAACTGAGGCAGCGGGGTATTGAGGCGCCCGTGCTAATGCTTACTGCCCGGGGCCTCGTCGAGCAAAAGGTCGAGGGTCTTGATGCCGGAGCCGATGATTACCTCACAAAACCTTTTGTACTCTCGGAACTTCTTGCCCGTGTCCGGGCGCTCGTGCGGCGCGGGTTCCATACCGGCAACGCCAGGCTTCGATATGGCAACCTCGAACTCGACCGCCACCGCCGCCGTGCCAACCGTGGAAAGGAAGTGATTCCCCTTACGAGCAAAGAATTCTCGCTGCTCGAGCTCTTGCTTCTCCGCGCGCCTGAACTCGTTACGCGAAGTGAGATCGTTGAACATGTTTGGGATCGCCATTTCGATAGCGAAACAAATCTCGTCGAGGTCTATGTTAACCGCTTGCGTCAGAAGATCGACCACGACCGGCCTGCAAAGCTCATCCATACGATTCGCGGGGTTGGCTACCGGCTGGGAGCTTTGGAATCATGAGAGCAAAGACGTTCCGTTCCCGGATGATGCTGCTCTTTTGCTCTGTGGTGGGTGTACTGCTCGCTGCTTCGTACCTTGCCTTTTGGGCCCTGCTTGCCCGCGCCATCCCGGCGCAGCTCAACCGCCAGTTATTGGAGACTTCTCTCCCCATACTTGCTGATATTGCTTCTGAGCCGAATGCGCGCGATGTCGAACGCTTGGACATTCCGGGGCAGTTCTTCGAGGTTCTCGATGGCACCGGGAAAGTACTGCAACGCTCAAGAAACTTGAGCAGTCCAATCGACTTAAAAAAACTAAAGCTCGACGATTTGCATCCGGTATTCGGAATAGGTTCCGTTGGAAATTCGGAGTCGGTGCGGGTTGCCCTCATTCCTTTTGAGCAAGCTTCAGGAAAGCGGTTCCTAGCGGTTGCGATTCCCACGTTCGGAACGAATCGCTTACTGGATTCTTTTGGAAGCATTGCCTTACTACTATTTCCGCTGAGCCTGCTTCTGACTGCTGCGATTTCCGCCTTCTACGTGGGGAGGAGCCTGGCACCTATAAAGGCACTGACGCGTCACGCCAAGCTTATGGCCAAAAGGGTCACCGATCGGCACGGATTCTGGGAGCCCTTGCCCATCACTTCACCGCACGACGAACTGGGCCGTCTGGCGGAGACCTTCAATCAACTCTTGCAAAGTGTCGATTCTGCCGTGCGCCAACTCCGTCAGTTCGTTACGGATGCTTCTCACGAATTGCGCACGCCGCTCGCCGTCCTTCACGGGGAAACGGAGTTGATCCTCTCCAAGCCTCGTACGGCGGATGAATACCGAAAGACGCTTGCGGCGATTGACGACGAATTAAAGAAACTGACGCGCATCGTAGAAGGGTTGTTTACGCTGTCGATGGCGGATGCGGGACAGTTGCATCTGGAAAACGAGCCGCTCTATATCAATGAAGTTTTGGAGGACACTTGTGGACTGGTTGCTCCGCGCGCGCGGGCCAAAAATATTTCCATCGTGCGCGACCTGAACCAGGAGGTTGCTTATGTTGGTGATGAAGCCTTTCTCCATGAGCTGTTTTTGATTTTTCTGGACAATGCCATCAAGTATTCCCCTTCCGATTCACAGGTGCGTGTCAGCCTCGTGCAAAACGGTGGTGCAATTCGCATTTGCTTCGAGGACCAAGGTATTGGAATCGCGCGCGAGCATCTGCCTTTCCTTTTTGAGCGTTTCTACCGCGCCGCGCGGCCGGGAAACGGTGAACTACACAGCGGCGGGCTCGGGCTGGCGATTGCGCAGGCCATCGTTCGCGCACAGGGCGGATCCGTTGCATGTCAAAGCACGCTGGGCTCGGGTTCCACCTTTACGATCCTTTTGCCTGCGTCACAAGCTGTGGAAATTCCTCCAAAAGATTCACCTGAACGGAAATTAATCTTGGATTAAGGCACAGCCGAGGGCTATACAATAGGCTCCACCAAAGTGTGGAGGTGACCCCTTGTCCTTTCGAAGCCGTGCCGCAGTGTATTCGTCCGGCCGTAGCTTATCCGCTTTTTTGATCCTGGGAATCCTTTCTACCGTGGCGGTGTGGGCCCAGGTAGCCGGGGGAACGATTTCTGGCACCATAACCGATCCCTCGACGAAACTGATACCACAGGCCCAAGTTTCCATCACCAACGTGGCGACGGGAATTACCACTACCGTCATGACCAACTCGGACGGTTTTTTTACCGCTCCCAACCTGCTACCGGCGAAATATCAAATCACGGTCACGGCGAACGGCTTCGATACCGAGGTTCTTAAAGGAATTACGCTAACGGTCGGCGCTGAGCAAGTCTGCAACCTCACCCTGCGCGTAGGCTCCGCCGCCAAGACGGTCGTCGAGGTCACAACCGAAGCTCCAGCAGTTCAGCTTGCCAGTTCGGACATCAGCGCTGTGGTCACTGCGAACACCATGCGGGAACTTCCGTTGAACGGGCGGAGCTGGACGGACTTGGCCGCCTTGCAGCCCGGTGTCGACACAATTCAGACTCAACCCGGCTTCCAGACAGGCTCGGATCGCGGCAATCGCGGATTCGGCCAGCAATTGACCATTTCCGGCGCGCGGCCGCAGCAGAACAATTACCGCCTGGACGGCGTGAGCCTCAACGATTATGCCAATGGTGCTCCGGGCAGCGTGCTTGGCGGAAACCTCGGTGTGGACGCCATTCAGGAATTCTCCGTTCTTACTAGCAACTATTCCGCGGAGTACGGAAAGACGTCAGGGGGTGTGGTCAATGCCATCACCCGGTCGGGTACCAACAGCTTTCACGGGAGCGCCTACGAGTTTCTTCGGAATGACAAGCTAGACGCCGCGAACTTCTTTGAAGCTGGACAGCGCACGCCCTTCCGGCGCAATCAGTTTGGCGGCGCGGTTGGCGGGCCTCTCGTTAAAAACCGCACTTTCTTTTTTGCCGATTACGAAGGGATCCGGCAGTCCAAAGGCATAGCCAACTTGGATTCCGTGCCTTCCCCAAACGCGCGCAATGGAATCCTTGCCACTGGAAACGTGACAGTTTCGGCGGCGGCCGCCAAATATCTGGCGCTCTACCCTGTCCCCGCAGCCTGCCCCCAGGATGTCTGTCCTTTCGTGTTCTCTGCTCAGCAAGTTATCAACGAAAATTTTGTTACCTCTCGTGCGGATCACAAGTTCTCAGAGAAAGACAGTATGTTCGGCACCTACCTATTCGACAGAACGCCGTATTCATCGCCCGACCCCTTTGGCAACGTTCTGCTGGGTAGCCTGACTTCGCGGCAGATTGTTGCCGTCGAGGAAAATCACAGTTTCACGCCGACGTTCGTTAACGCGGTTCGCTTCGGGTACAACCATGAAACGGTGAACAATAATCAGAGCCTGGGGGCCATCAATCCCGCGGCATCCGACCCGAGTCTGGCGGCCTTCTCCGGCCGCGACGCTGCTTTCGTTCACATCGGAGGCGGGCCGACCGACATGCCCGGCGGCGTGGGTGGGCTTCCGACCTATTTCTACCGCTGGAATTCCTTTCAGGGCTACGACGATGCCTTTTACAACCGAGGCACGCACAGCATCAAATTTGGTTTCGCCTTTGAGCGCATGTTGCTGCAGGCGACCGCGCTTACCGACCCCAATGGAATCTGGAACTTTGTGGACCTGCCGTCTTTCTTGCAAGGACAGGTAACCAAGTTTCAGGGCGGCATCGCCAGTTCTCTGACGCCGCGCGATTTCCGCCAGAACATTTTCGGAGGCTATGTGCAGGATGACTGGCGCACAAAGCCAAGCCTGGCGTTGAATTTGGGGTTGCGCTATGAAATGTCCACCGTGCCCACGGAAATCCATGGCAAGCTTGTCAACCTAAGGCACCTCACTGACCCGTTGCCCATCTGCGGCGTAATGGTTGCGGGAAGCTGCTCCGGCACTGGCGCTTTGTTTGCGAACCCCACTTTGCATAATTTTGAACCGCGCATCGGCTTCGCTTGGGATCCTTTCCACAATGGGAAAATGGCTATCCGCGGCGGCGCCGGCTTGTTCGACGTTTTGCCGCTCCCGTACCAGTTCATTTTGATGGAGACTCAGGCCATACCCTTTTTTCAGTACACCACCATAAAAGCGTCGTCGCCCCCTCCTGCAGCATGTCCGTCTGGAACTGCGCTCACTTTCCCCCTGGTAGACCCATGTCTGATCGCCGGGAACAGGCTGCGCACCACTTTTATTGATTCCCATCCGAAGCGCAATTATGTCATGCAGTGGAACCTGAACGTGCAATATCAGCTCGCCCAGAACCTGGCGGCAATGGTTGCGTATGTCGGGTCGCGCGGCGTGCATCAACCGTTCCGCGTCGATGAATCCGATCTCATTATTCCGACAAAGGCTTCGGCCGGCTATCTCTGGCCCCAAGTAGATGTTCTTGGAAATATCTATACGGCGCAATGCAATCAAACTGATCCTAACGGAAGCGATCCTTCGCAGTGCGTTTCCCCAAATCCCATCAACCCGGCTTTCGGCTCTATCCGTGGAATGTTTTATCAGGGGCGTTCCTATTACAATGCGCTGGAGTTGCAGTTGGCCCGGCGCATGAGCCACGGCTTTCAGATGCAGAGCACGTTCACGTGGGGAAAGAGCATGGACACGAGTTCCGCAACGCTAGCGGGCGACGCCTTTGGCAACTCCATCTCCAGCTTGAACTATTTTGATATGCGACTGACTCGCGGCCTCTCTGACTTCAATGTGGGTCGCACGCTGGTTGTGAATGGCACGTGGGAGGTGCCGACGGCAAAGTCATTCGGAGGACCGGCCAGATGGGCGACGGACGGTTGGGAACTCGGTCTTATCCTCACGGTGAGTGACGGTGTACCTCTTACGCCGACCTGGGGAACCGGTTCCGACCCCGCCAACACACTGAGCGGCGATGATTTTGCCTTCCCGAACCGCCTGGGTGGGCCGGGCTGCCGCTCGCTGGTGAATCCCGGCAATCCCAACAATTACATCAAAACGCAATGCTTGGTTGTTCCGGCAGCGCCGGATCAGAACTTTTGGAATGCAAACTGCGATCCCGCTCCGCCCAGCCTAGGGGCGACAATCGCCTCAACTCCAAATCTCGACCCTCTGGCATGCTTTAACCTTCGCGGGAATGCCGGGCGCAACAGTTTGATTGGTCCCGGAATCACCAATTTGGATTTCTCAGTATTCAAGAACAACCGCATGAGGCGAATCTCTGAAAACTTCAACGTGCAATTCCGTATGGAGATTTTCAACATTCTGAACCACCCAAACTTCGCCCCTCCCCAGGTGGGCGACGGCAATACCGACATCTTCGACGGAACAGGCACCCTCAGCGGCCTGGCTGGAGTCCTCGTCAGGACGACGGTTCCGGAGCGCCAGATTCAGTTCGCACTGAAATTCATTTTCTAGCGGTTTCCTGGATGAATGAATCCAAGGCAGAAGAGCTGTCCGGCTGGCCGTGACTTTGCAGTGGCGAATTCTCTTTGCCGGTGCGGCTTCTGGCCCAAGAGAGAATCGGTTGAACCGAACAGATGCTTGTCCAGGGAGGAAAGTGATGAAGGAACCAAGGCTTCTCCTGGCTCTTTGTGGACCTGCCGCATTGTGCGGCTCTTTGCTGCTCGCCGGCCCTCGAGGTGGCGGCTATCACCTCATCACCAAGTATGATCTCGGCCCGGCGCCGGGGGGAAAAGAGTATTGGGACTACCTAACCTTCGATCCTCCTTCGCGGCGCCTGTATATGTCGCACAACACCGAGGTCAAAATCGTCGAAGCCGACTCCGGCAAAATCGTGGGCAGCATCGCGGACCTGAAGCGTGTTCACGGCATCGCCCTCGTCCCTCATCTAGGGAAGGGATTTATCAGCGATGGCGGGGCTGATGAAGTTGTCGTTTTTGACATCAAAGCGCTCAAGGTTACAGGACACATCAAGACGGGCGGCAATCCAGACTGCATTATTTACGAGCCCGCGTCGAAGCACGTTTTCACCATGAACGGGAAAACCAACGATGCGTCTGTGATCGACCCGTCCACGGACAAGGTGGTCGCCACAATTCCGATGGGCGGGCGTCCTGAATATGCCGTGGCCGACGGCAAGGGAATGATCTATGACAACATCGAAGACAAAAACGAAGTTGTCACCCTTGACGCGCGTACCGATACGATTAAGTCCCGCTGGCCCATAGCCCCTGCGGAAGAAGCTACGGCGATGGATATGGACGTCAAGCACCAACGGCTTTTTGTCGGAGGGCGCAACAAGCTTCTGGCAATCATGGACGCCGAAACGGGCCAAGTGATCCAAACATTTCCTATCGGCGCCGGTGTTGATACGAACATTTACGAGCCGGGAACGGGTCTGCTCTTTACCGCAACGCGTGAAGGAACGTTGCATATTTTTCATGAGGACACACCCGATAAATTCAGTGCCGTCGAAACCGTCAAAACCGAATTTGGGGCGCGCAACGCGGCGCTCGACCCCAAAACACACCGAATCTTCGTCGACACAGCGGACTTCGGCCCTGCTCCCGAGCCGACTGCGGAGCAACCGCATCCTCAGCCTATGCCGGTCTCAGGAACTTTTCGCCTGCTGGTCTACGGGCGCTGACCTGTTTGCGCGCTCCAGAGCGACCGCAACGAGTGGCCACGAGGCGCATCGTCCTTTTTGCGGAGCGACTGCGATAATATAAGACGTAGCGAAATTAGGTTGGGAAAATGTTGAATTTTCGAAGGGCTCGGCTCGGAGTGTTTCTGATTGTTGCTGCGACAAGCCTCCGTCCCGCCATAAATGTATTGGCCGGCCCCAGCACTCCATCGCAGGCGACAGCTTCTGCTCCTTCGAAGGACGTTTTCGATTTCAACTTTTTCCAATCGAAAGTCCAACCCATTTTCCTGAAGGAGCGCCCCGGTCACGCTCGTTGTTACGCTTGCCACTCGGATCCGAATAGGGTTTTTCACCTTGAACGATTGCCGGAGGGAGCTACGAAGTGGACCGAGGAACAATCGCGGCGAAACTTCGAGACGGTAACCCGGCTCGTGGCCCCTGGTGATCCACGTTCCAGCCTGCTCTTGATTCATCCACTCGCTCCGGAAGCGGGTGGCGACGCGTTCCACTCCGGTGGCAGGCAGTTCGAGTCGCAAAACGACCCTGATTGGCTCACCCTCGCCGAGTGGGTCCGCGGTGCTCGTACGGGTTCCGGCGGCAACTCGAACAGCGGGTCGTTGATCTACGTTACCAACAGCGCGGGAGCCACCGTGGACGTGGTCGATCCGGCTACGAATAGTGTTGTTCAAGTGATCCGCGGCATTGAGCTGCCGCACGGCATCAACTTTTCGCCGGATGGCTCGCGCGTGTATGTCAGCGATGAATCGGAAAGCGTAGTTGACGTCATCAACCGCGAGCGCGGAGAAATCGTTAAGAAAATTCCGCTCAGCGGCCGCCCAAACAATCTAACCATAACCAAGGACGGGCGCCGCGTGCTGGTGGGCATCCGCACGCTTCCTGGGGCCGTCGACGTGATTGACACATCTTCCCTTACGCTCGCAAAAACCATATCCATCAACAGAAGCATCCACAACATTTACGTCACGCCCGACGGAAAATACGCCGTTGCCGGCTCTATCGAATCCAAATCTGTAACAGTCATCGATCTGCAAACCGACCAGGTCGCTTGGGAAGTCAAATTCGACAATGGCGTGCGCCCGATGGCTTTCGACACGAATCCCGACGGCTCGACGAAGCGCATCTTCGTGCAGCTTTCCAACCTCAATGGATTTGCCGTGGTCGATTTCGCCAAGCATGCGGAAGTCGCTCGCGTGAAATTCCCCGCTCAGCCGGGCGGTTATGGGGCTGCCGAGGTGCGCTTGAACACTCCCTCTCACGGCATCGGGGTTGCTCCCAATGGAAAATCGCTTTGGGTGGGAAGCACCGTTGCCAATGCGGTCTTCGAGTATTCGCTGCTCGACCTCAAGCTCATGGGTTACTGCTCCTTGCCCCATGTCTATCCGCCGAACCACGCTCCCACCGGCTCGGTGCCCGAGTGGATCACCTTCACTCCCGATAGCAGATTTCTTTATGTTTCTAACTCGGGGGCTAGGTCGGTGTCCCTGATTGATGCAACGAATCGCAAACTGTTAAACGTGATTCCGGTCGGTGAAGTGCCCAAACGCATCAATACTTTGGTTCTGCACTAGCTTTTGTCTCCGAAGACCATTCGCTGCTCCAAAAGCGCCACCTGCCAAAATCAGCCCGCGAAATAATCACCGGGCGTCATTTCACCAAATAAGTTTCACCGCAAACTGGATTTGGCGTGACGGCGTTTGCGTCGCAGTGATCAAACCTGCATTGCCGATGGGATTCCCGGCGGCATCGAAGACGTTTCGGTTATCCAGGGGCGGAGCGAAATTGGCGTGGTTTACGATGTTAAAGAACTCCGCGCGAAACTGGACGTTGAATGCGTCGGAGATTCTCTTGATGAAATTGTTTTTGAATAATGAAAAATCGAAATTCACCAGGCCGGGGCCAATCAGCGTGTTTCGTCCCAGGTTGCCGCGCAGGTTGAGGGCCGCCGGAACCGTGAAACACTGCGTTTTGACGTAGTGATTGGGATTCCCGGGGTTCACGAGAGAACCGCAGCCCGCCCCAGCAATCAAATCAGGCACATCAACGCTTGGGTCTGTGCCGGAGACGCCGAGCGGGTCCCCGGCGAAGCCCGGCGTAAAGGGAACGCCTGTACTCAGCTCAAAAACTCCTCCAACCTGCCATCCTCCTAGTCCCCAATTTGCGAAACCCGATTTCCACTTCGGTGTGCCAAGCTCCCATGTGTAGTTCGCGCTCAGGTTATGGCTCACGTTGAAATCCGCCAGGCCTCGATTAAGCCGGAGATTGAAAAATAACGGGCTCGAGATTGAGTTGGTGTATTCGTCTCCGACCATGCTTCCCGACCCCGTGTCGATCGTCTTTCCCCAGGTGTAAGAGCCAGCCAACTGAGAGTTCCGGGCGATCTTCTTCTTGAGCTGCACTTGGAGCGCGTCGTAGTAGGCGCGGCCATCCCAGAAGCCCGCGGTGATTCGCCCTGCGTTAGGGTTCAGGCGCGTGCCGCTTCCCATAGGCACTGGCCAAACATAGCCTTGGGAAGTAAGCGCCACGGGCAAAACGATATCCGCCTCTTCTGTGCGGAACGGTTGGTGGATGGCGCGCGAGCCCACATACCCAACCCTCAGGCTGGTGTTGGTGGCGAGTTGGCGTTGCAGCGTGAGGTTCCCCTGCATCACATAATTGCGGCCGGGATGCGGCTCAAAGAACGCTTGCCGGAAGGTATTCGTTGAGACCGTGAGCGCCGCATAAGCCGCGCTTGGAAACTTTCCGGGATTGCTTGCGCTTGCGGATTCAAAAAACGGGGCCGAAAAGAGCTCATTCATTTGAAATAAATAAGGCAGGGGCAAGACGTCGAAGACACCGAAGCCGCCGGAAACGGAGGTCTTGCCATCGCGGAAAGGATCCCAGGAAAATCCCGTGCGCGGCTCGAAGTTCAGAAGCGTGGGATTGGAAATCAGGGGATCTCCCAAGTGAGGAGTTGCGTCGGTAATGTTGCGGAGAACAGTCAGCCTGCCCTGAACTTCCGTAATTACCGTGGACATTTCATAGCGAAGCCCCAGATTGATGGTGAAGTTCGGGCGCCAGCGCCAATCGTCCTGGGCATAGGCTCCCACGATAGTTTGACGAATCCCGCGCGGGCTGACTGCGGTCGGGATGGCCGCGCTTAGGGAGATGGGGTTGTTGGTGAGGAAACCGGAGAGCGAATCGAAAAGGAACTCACCGTTTGGACTGCTCACCCCAAGTTCGTTATCGCGAATGCGCTCGACGCCCATGCCGAATGTGAAGGAGTGAATTCCGTGGGACCAGGTGAAATCGTCATACGTCTGAATCGTAGTCCAGTGGAAAAGATAGTTTGTGGGCGCGCCGATACCTCCGGTGAACGCGGTGATTCCCGGCACAGTCACAGCCGCAGCATTGTGGCCGGGAACTGTAGCGAAAGAGGGATCAGCAGCGGCGGGATTTCCCGACGGGAAGGTTAGGCCCGTGGAGGCAACCACTCTATAGATACCGAGTCGCAAAGAGTTCCGTTGCCGGACATTAAATGTATGGGCTTCACTGACGGTAAACAATCCCCGGCGCGAATCGTAGCCGGTGCGCTTGTTGTTCAGTTCATCGGGTTGGCGGACGGTTCCGCTGTCAAACATGTAGGTCCCGGACAGCCTGTCATTAGCGGAAAATTTGTGATCGAGCCGAGTCGTAAGGTAATTCTCCGGCGTTACTTGCTGCCCCGAGAAGGTGTAAATCCCAGTGTCCCCAGGTCCGAGCAATCCACCGTTCGGTAGAGGATAAAAGGCATTGACGAAGCGAAGGACATCAGGATCGACGGGTACAGCTCCGGTCGATAAATTCCCTGCGCGTGCCGCTAACGATGGAACCGTATCCACCTGGGTGACGCCCAAAGATTGCCGCAGGCCTTCGTAGTCTCCAAAAATGAAAGTGTGGTCCTTCCAGAGCGGGCCGCCCGCGGAAGCTCCAAATTGATTTCTTCGAAACGGCGGTTTTGTAGCGGCGTCGAAGAAATTCCTGGCGTCCAGCGCGCTGTTGCGGATGAATTCGAACAGGTCGCCATGAAAAGTGTTGCTGCCGGACCGCGTGGTTGCTCCAACTACTCCGCCGGAAGAACGGCCAACCTGTGCTGGGTAATTGCTGGTGAGCACGGTGAACTGCTCAACCGCGTCGACACCCAAATTGACTCCGAGAGCGCTGCCAGGAGAGCCGTTGGCATAGTCGTTTACGCTGATGCCATCCAGGCGCGCATCGTTTTGACGCGGCCGTCCGCCGGAGATGGTCATTTGCGTTCCGAAACCATATTTGCCCTGTCCCGAGGATTGCGTGCGAGCTGTCTCGACTCCGGGCTCAAGCGCAGCCAGATCGGATGCCGAACGCCCGTTGAGCGGAAGCTCCCGCACGCTTTGCGAGTTGACTGCGCCACTCACGGTGGACGAAGCCCTTTGTTCGTTCCCAGAAGACAGCGTCAGATTGGTTACTTGGTCCTGATCCGGATTTATGGTCACGAAGGTGCGGACGGAGGCAAATCCGGGAGCGGTGGCAGAAACCTCGTAGTTCCCGGGTGGCAGGTTCATCAGTTTGTAGGACCCGTCCTCTCCAACCTTTGCGGAAAACGTATTGCCGCTTACCAGGTTTTTGACGGAAATCTGCGCGCTCGGAATGGGAGAACCGGAGGACGACTTAACCATACCGGAAAGATTTCGTCCCGGCGTCTGGCCGAGAGCGATAACAGGAACCCATAATGCAATCGCTGTCGTGATTTTCAACGCGAGGATGGTTCCCGAAATTGGACTGAGCTGAGAACTCATAGGGTTGTGTCCAAAAAGGCGGTTCATTGTGTTCTGTCCAAAAAGGCGGTTCATTATCGCTCAGACGGCGTGCGCTTTTATGAGCAAGTGTTCTTCGCCATTCCTCGAAGCAGATGGTTCTGAAGAGCGCTCCGATCGAGTTCGTTTTCCCAACGGGCAATCACCAGCGTGGCCACGGCGTTGCCGGTCATATTGACGACCGCGCGGCACATGCTGAGAAAACGGTCGATGCCCAGTATCAGCGCCATACCGGCAACCGGAATCGTGGGAATGACCATCATGGTGGCAACCAGAGCAATGAACGCGGCTCCTTGCACGCCGCTTGCACCTTTGGAGGTGAGAAGGGCAACACCCAGGATCGTGAATTGCTGCAAAACAGTCAGGTGCGTGTTTGTGGCTTGAGCTACGAACAAGGCGGCGAGAGTCATGTAGAGGCTGGTGCCGTCAGCGTTGAAGGTGTAACCCGTGGGGACTACCAGGCCGACGAGAGTCTTTGAACAACCAAGTTTTTCAAGCTTGGCCATGAGCGAGGGCATAACCGGTTCTGAAGAGCTGGTGGCTACAACAACCAGGAGTTCCTCGCGAAGAAACCAAAGGAAGCGCAAAATGCCGAAACCCGCCACGCGGCCGATTCCCCCCAGTACAACAACGACGAAGAATATGGCCGTGATGTAGAGAGTGGCCATCAACTTTGCGAGAGGGCCGAGGGCAGCCAAACCGTATTTGCCGATGGTGAAGGCCATGGCACCAAAAGCGCCAAAGGGAGCGAAGCGCATCAGGATGGCGACGACACCGAAGACAATCCGCGTGAGGCCATCCAAGAGATCGACCAGTGGCTTGCTTCGGGAGCCAGCGAGCGATAAGGCAAAGCCGAAAAGAAGAGAGACAAGAAGGACTTGAAGAATGTCACCTTTGGCGAACGCATCGAAGACCGTTACCGGAATAATGTGGATCAGAAATTCGGTAACACTCTGCGCTTTGGCTTGCCCCGCATATTCTGCTACCGCCTTGGGGTCGAGCGTGGCGGGATTGATATTGAAGCCGCTGCCGGGATGCACCAGGTTCCCGACGGCGAGTCCGATCAGCAGCGCAATGGTCGAGACGATCTCGAAATACAAAAGAGCCTTGCCCCCGACACGGCCGACTTTCTTCATATCTTCCATGCCGGCAATCCCGGTCACCAGGGTGCAGAAGATGACCAGGGTGATGATCATGGTGATCAAGCGAATAAAGGCGTCGCCGAGCGGCTTCATGGCGGCAGCCGTAGTAGGACTGACATAGCCGAGGACGATGGCAATGACCACACCCAGCAAAACTTGAAACGACAAGCCCATATAGAAAGGCTTTTTACGTAGAGGCGAAATTCTCGCGGTAGCGTCTGCCCCGATCAGCATCACTCAGCCTTTTTGCAGCGCCGGCCGAAGTTCACGAATATCGCGCACGGTCTCAAGGGAGAGCAACTTGCCAATGAGCGTGGAGCAATCAGAGGCACCCAGCACCGGAGTGATCAGGTCGCGAGCCTTGGCCACCACTTCATCGCGCGTCATGGGATTTTCCGCCGTGCCACGGACGTCACGAATCCACTCACTGAGCAATGTGCCATCGGCAAGCGTGAGTTCGACGATGGCCTCGCGGCGTGGGCGCCGGGCGTCGATGCGCGGATCGGCAACCACTTCTACTTTGGCGCGCTGACGCAAAACCGCGGGATCTTGCATGCGTGCTTTGTCGTGTGCCGAAGCAAAGGTGACCGTCTTATCGAGGAGCATGACGGCTACCATGTGCTCGAGGCAGATGTCAGGCATTTCGCGGTTGCTAACGGTATGGGCTTCGTCGCTAGCGATGCGCACTACAACCTTTTGCACGTCGTCCGCAGTGAAGGATCGTTTTTGGAAGAACCCAGCGAGCGCGTCCAGCGGCGCTTGGATCGGGGAACCCACGGTCCATTTCTTGATGTTGGTGCGGGTAATTTCATAACGCTCGCCGAGTCCATTGATGAGTTGCGACGGGTCGGCTTTAAGGACGCCACTTTCCTTAGGAGCGTAGGCGTCGAAGAAATTGTCCGACCCCGAGAAGACATCGTCGACGCCGGTCCAGCCCGAGCGAATGAGCATCGCAGTAGCCGCGCCGGCGGCGGCGGGTTTCCCTCCGAAAAGAAAGGCTTTTTCCATGTGCTCCGCGTCCCGCGCCCAGGCGCCAATTCCCGAAGCTTGCTGAGCAGCATAGTCAAGAAGAAAACGGAACTGCTGCGTGTTTAGCCCAGCCGCGCAACCAGCGGCCGCGGCTGCGGCAAACGCGGCGACTGTGCCATGCGTGCTGCGGTGAGTGGCCACTTGGTAAGCAGGACCACCCAGGCTCATGGTCACGCGCGGTCCAACATCATAGCCGAGCGTCACGGCGCGAAGGAAGTGAACGCCATCGACGCCGAACTGCTCCCCAGCGGCGAGCGCAGCAGGCACTACCGAAGCGCCGGGATGCGAGCGGGAAGGGCCGTGGGAATCGTCGGTTTCATCGGAATGAGCGAGGACGCCATTTGCGAATGCTGCTTCGATGGGGCCGCACATCATCTTGGAGGCAACTACGGTCGCAACCTCCTTTCCACCGTACGCCTGGGCAAACTGCAAAGCCGCGCGACCTGGCGGTAGTTCGGAACCTGAGATCATCGCGGCAAACGTGTCCACTACATGGTGCTTGGCTTTTTCGACGACTTCTTCGGGAAGCGGGCGCGTGGCAGCCTGACTCATATAACTGCTGAGTTTTTCCATCAGCGGGCTGATCGCAGGAGACCGGAGACGCTGGTCCAGCTCGCGGAAAGGTCGCACCATTGCCGCGTTGGCTGGAAAAACAGCGGAAGCAATGGCCAAGCCAGCAAACTCGAACAAGCCGCGTCGCGTAAGAATCGCACGTGCGTTGGCGTTTGGCTCTTGGCTCCCAGGGTCAGGTCCCATTTTTGTGGTTCTCCTTCGGTACCGATGGTACCCCAGGGAATTGATTCACGAACGCGCGTTGTGAAGAAGGCGGCCCCCGCTGCGACTGACGATATGTCACCAGGCAAATCGGTGCCTGAAAAACGGATTAATTTCTTTTCAGAAAGCAGCAAACCCTCCAATGACATTGCTGCTAGGTGTGTCCGTTACTCCGCGAGGGTCTTCAGGACGCGGTACAGCTCGTTGTTGGCTTCAAACCCGATGCCGGGAATTCCTGGCAATTGAACGTAACTGTCTTCAACCGGGATACCGTCCGCGAATCCGCCGAAAGGCTGGAAGACGCCCGGGTAGGATTCATTGCCGCCCAAGCCGAGACCAGCCGCGATGTTGAGCGACATCTGGTGACCGCCATGAGGGATACAGCGCGCGGGAGACCAGCCGTAACCCTTCAACATTTCCAGAATGCGCAGGTATTCCACTAAGCCATAACTGAGCGCGCAGTCGAATTGCAAAATATCGCGATCGCGACGCAACCCTGCGTACCGGATAAGATTTCGCGCGTCCTGCAAGGAAAACAGATTCTCGCCGGTGGCCATCGGCCCGGAGTAATGATCCGAGAGCTTGGCCTGGAGTTCGTAATCGAGGGGATCGCCCGGTTCTTCGTACCAGCGAAGACCATAGGGGGCGAGTGCCCGCGCACAGGCGACCGCAGTGTCCAGGTCGAAGCGGCCGTTGGCGTCAACCGCCAATTGGTCCGGAGATTTCAGAGTTTTGAGCACCGCTTCGATGCGCCGCAAGTCTTCGGAAAGTGGCGCGCCGCCGATCTTCATTTTCACGACAGAGTACCCCAGGGCGAGATAGCCGCGCATTTCCTCCTGCAGGGCGAAGAGATCTTTGTTGGGGTAGTAGTAGCCGCCGGCGGCGTAGACGAACACTTTGGCATCGAACCGTCCTCCCCGGTAGCGATTCGCCAGAAGCCGATACAGGGGGAGGCCTGCAATTTTTGCCACGGCATCCCAGACGGCCATATCCAGAACGCCGACGGCCACAGAGCGTTCGCCGTGGCCTCCGGGCTTTTCATTGCGCATGACGGTGGCCCAGATGCGATGCGGATCGAAATTTTTGCCCGTCTCGTCGAGCAGCGATTCCGGGGACGCGGCTTTGAGACGGGCAAGGAAGCGATCGCGTAAGAGCCCGCTGGGCGCATAGCGGCCATTTGAATTGAAGCCGTAGCCGACGACTGGCTTGCCGTCGCGCACGACGTCAGTGGCGAGTGCCAGAACACTCACGGTCATCTGGCTAAAGTCGATATAAGCGTTGCGAAGGTCCGACTTGATGGGGACAACCGTCTCACGGATATCGACGATGCGCACGGTGATGCATTCTCTCCTCGGTCGGTTCCATAAGAAAACAAAACCAGCTAGCTGCGTTGCAACAGGGGCCGGAGCCGCCGAATATCTCCGACACTTTCAAGATCGAATAGCTTGTCGATCAGACTAGAGCATCTCGTCGCTCCGAGGACTGGCGTGATGAGGTCAGTTGCCTTGGCGATGATTTCACCGCGGGTCATGGGATTTTCGGGGGTGCCGCGAACATTGGCGACCCGCTGAGTGAGGTGAGAACCATCGGTCAGCGTAAGGTCGACTATGGCCACGCGCAGTGGCATGAGGCGTTCCAGTCCCGCGTCCGGGATGAGCTGAATTTTGGCCCGTTCGCGAAGAGTCGCCGGGTCTTTCAAGCGTTCCTGGTCATGCGCCGAAGCAAAGCTGACGGTGTTGTCGAGAAGCATCACCGCGAGCATGTGCTGCAAGCAAATGTCCGGCATTTCGCGGTTGTTGACAATGGCGGCTTCATCCGTGGCAAGCCGAACGGACACCTGTTTTACTTGAGCGGAGTTAAACGCATGCTGCTTACGCAGAACCGCTATGGCATCCAGAGCCGCCTGGATCGGCGAACCTACTGGCCATTTCTTGATGTTCGTATGCATCACTTCATAGCGTTCGCCAAGCTTTTCGACCAGCCCTTCTCGATCAGCGTGGGGATTGTAAGCCGCGAAGAAATTATCTGTTCCGGAGAGGATGTCATCGACGCCGGTCCATCCCGCTTGAACCAGCAAGGCGGAAGTGACTCCGTTGCGCGCGGTCATGCCGCCGAAGTGAAAAGCTTTCTGCAGATGCTCAGTATCGCGGTTCCAGGCTCCGAGTCCGGAGGACTGATGCGCGGTGTAGCCCAGCATCCACCGTATCTGCTGGGCGTTCAAGCTTGCGGCGCAACTTGCCGCGGCTGCCGCTCCAAAAAGGGGCGAAATGCTGTGGGTGCTCCAGTGGCTTTCTGCTTCGAACCGTTGGCCGCCCAGAGTCATAGTGAAGCGCGGGCCAATGTCGTAGCCGAGCGCCACGGCCCGCAAGAAATGCGTTCCGCTGACGCCAAATCGCTCGCCTGCAGCAAGAGCCGCGGGAATGACCGCACAGCCAGGATGGGATTGCGAGGAAGAATGCGAATCGTCAGTCTCGTCAGCGTGAGCAAGCATGCCGTTGGTAAGCGCCGCTTCGATTGGGCCGCATAAGAAATTCGATGCCACCACCATGGCTACTTCCCGGCCACCGTAGGCGCGAGCGAACTCCAATGCCGCGCGTCCTGGAGGCAACTCAGAACCGGAAATCATCGCGGCTAGGGTATCGAGCACATGCTGTTTCGTTTGTTCAACGACTTCTTCTGGCAGCGCGTGGGAGCGAGCTTCGCTCATATACGTGCTTAAGCGTTCCATGACCGAGCTTGTTTCTTGTGCGGCGCGAGGGGCCGGGGAAGCGAAGCTCGTGAACGCCCTCTTCAAAGGTAGTTCGGCAGCGGCGATGCTTAGGCCGGCAATTCCGAAAAGGTCGCGACGAGTCAGGGACAGACTGGCACGCGGCTCTCTCGGCTCCTCCGGGGAATCATGTCGCATAGTCCTTAGCTCACTTCTGCACGCCCGATACCGATAAGAGCATGCCTGCTGATACCGAGCTCGCAAGTTGGGGTTCGAGTCGGCATCGCCCAAGACAAACTTGGCGGGGAAGCTTACTTCTCCCGGCTCACTTGTGAAGCAATAGCTGCCCCTAATTCCTTCGAGGAAGCGGTGCCTCCGATGTCGGGGGTCCGCACGCTTCCTTGAGCCAAAACCGCGGCAATGGCGGTTTCCACGGCATCGGCTGCCGCGGACTCTCCCAAGTGCCTGAGCATCATCGCGCCGGACCAAATTTGCCCGATCGGATTGGCGATTCCTTTTCCCGCAATGTCCGGTGCGGAACCGTGAACCGGCTCGAACATGGAAGGGAATTCCTTCTCTGGGTTCAAATTCGCCGAAGGGGCGATACCAATCGATCCCACGACCGCAGGCCCAAGGTCGGAAAGGATGTCCCCGAAAAGGTTCGAGCCAACCACGACGTCGAACCAATCTGGATGGCGGACGAAATGCGCGGTCAAGATATCGATGTGAAATTGGTCCGTGCGGACGTCGGGATACTGCGCAGCCATTGCGCGAAAACATTCATCCCAGAAGGGCATGGTATGGATGATGCCGTTCGATTTGGTTGCCGAAGTCAAATGCTTGTTTCGCTTTCGCGCCAATTCGAATGCGTAGCGCATCACGCGATTGACGCCACGCCGTGTGAAAACCGTCTGTTGCACCGCCATTTCCTGTTCGGTTCCTTCATACAGGCGCCCACCGATATTCGAATATTCCCCTTCATTGTTTTCTCGGACAATGCAAAACTCAATTTGACCAGGCTTCCAATGCTTGAGCGGACTCTCAATACCTTCCAAGAGCCGTACGGGCCGGAGATTCACGTACTGTCGGAAGCTGCGGCGGATGGGGATTAAAAGTCCCCACAGGGATATGTGATCGCGAACATCGGGGTGTCCCACTGCGCCAAGGAAAATGGCGTCAAACGGCCGGAGTTGCTCGATGCCATCCGCGGGCATCATTCTGCCGGTTTTAATATAGGCTTCGCAGCTCCAATCCAAGCATTGCCATGTGAGGCAGAATCCAAAGCGCTTCGCCGCGGCCTCCAGCACCTTCATGCCTTCAGGCACAACTTCTTTGCCAATGCCGTCTCCGGGGATAACCGCGATGTTGAAAGTTCGCATGGATGTGGCTTTCTAGGCATTTCCCGATGACAGCAAGGGTGACAGTACGCTCACATCTGGCACAGATTCCAGGGCCTTTATGAAATCGATGATTTTCTCGGTCTTCGATTGTGGCCATTCGGCGTATTCGGCGCAACCTCGGAATTTCGCGGTAGCTTCTTCGAAGGTCATGGGATCGGCAGGGCTGCCCTTGGCGAAATCTGCTTGGTCCTTCAAGGTCCTTCCGTCCTTGAGGTGAACGGTAATGAGGGAAGTCATTTTGTCGAAACCGGCCTTTTCGGCGACGGGGTCGACAGAAAAGTTGATGCGGCGGATCATGTCTTGCACTTCGGGGCGCCGCACGTATGCATCCGTGAACTGGCTCAAGACCGCTTTGCGTTCCAAGAGCAGAACCGAAAGGCAAAATTCCATGCTGAATTTGGCTTGCAGGCCAGTTTGCGGCTTGTGATGAATCAGCGCGTTCGGCATGTTGTGATTCGTGCCGACGTCGATCTTGTCGACATCCGCTGGCGCGATGTTATATTTCTGGATTAATCGCAAGAGAGCAGTCATCGCGGGGTGGGTGAGGGAGCCCGAGGGATAAGGCTTCAAAGAAATACCCGGAGCGGCGAAAGTCCATGGATTGCCGAGCTTACTCATGATTGCGGAAGGGTCGAAGGTGCCGCTATAAGCGTGAAAGAAGCCCCGCGGGGCCTCGAGGATTCGTGGCGCCGCGGTCCAGCCGAGACTTGCTAGATCGGCCGCGACCACTCCGCCTTCTGCTGCGTGCCCTGCATGAAACGGTTTTGTCATGGTGCCAAAGTTTTCGCGCAGTCCGCTGGCCTCGGAAGCGGCAATGCCGTACGTGGTGAGAATTTTCTCAAGAGGGAACGCCCGCATTTTTGCGCACGCCGTCGCAGAACCGAGCGTCCCAAATGTTCCAGTGGAATGAAATCCGTCTTCATAATGGCGAGGAGAACTTGCTTCGGCGAGCTTGGTTTCGACTTCGACGCCAAGATGATAGGCAAGCAAGAAATCCTTGCCTGAGACGTTCCCGAGTTCGGCGATGGCAAAGGAAGGCGGCAACACCGGAGCAGTCGGATGTGTAAGTAAACCATAGACGCGATCTTTGGCCACGGCGAGCTGTGTGTCGTCAAAATCATCCGCGTGAATGGAGATGCCATTAGTGAAAGCGGCGAATCGCGGAGCCGATTTGAGAGCGCAACCGATGATGGTGGATTTTCCATTACAAACGTCCAGGCTTTGAAGGTATTTGCGGCTGATGGGACCGGATTCCGCCAGCGAGCCGGCAAGGGCCAGACCAAATCCGTCCAGAATCGATTTCTTTCCAAGAGCCAGGACGTCGGATGGAATGTTCTCGTATTTTGTGTTCAGCACGAATTGCGCAACATATTTTGTCAGGCCGGTCGTTTCGCGAAAGGGATTTTGGCCTGCAGCGGCCAGCCCGCCACCTGACCTGCTGAACAAGGTAGCGGCGCTCGCGACCAAAGATGCTTTCAACAGATCACGTCTCATCATGATTTTATCCCCGTGCGCGCTGGAATCACGGCAAGCCGGTCATAGTAAGTTTGAGCGAATGGCTGCGTCGGTGAACTTAGCTTAACAAATCTAAACAGGGCCTAAATACCAGAAGCGCATCTCGCAAGAACCGCCGAGAGAGGCAGACCTTCGCAACGAAGAAATGCGATCAGTTGAATTTTCGGCTTTTCTATCAGGGTTCAGGAATACCGTTGGCAACATAGGCGGCGCCATCTCCTCTACCGCAACCGCCTATCTGGCGGCGCGCCAGGGCTCGAGCCGCTCAGAAATTTCATCGATCTTACGTCGGCTATTCATTTTGAGGATTTTTGAAGTGCACTGCCGATTCCAAAGCACTTCTCCTGGCAGCCTGGCTAGATCATGCCTTCCTTACGCAGATCTTGGATTTCTTGGGTATCCGAGTTTGCACACCCGGCCTCGGGATGTTCAGAAAGCCGTGGTGCGGGAGAAGATCAGACTGCGCGGTCGTCCGAAAATGTGAAACCACCGCGGGTGACTTTTGCTGACACGTTGTTAATAAAACTGCCGTGCTACGGTTCTCTCGACACGGACTAGCCTCCCGCGTCGTGCGAAATTTGCCGTACCAAACGCTCGGCCGACTTAGGTACCTGGAATTTGCCCTCCGGGATCTCCTGCCGAGTGACATTGGCACCGTACATGGCTTGGTTGCCGCTGTGGTCCGCCTGTACGACGGTGCCATCCAGGCTGGCGCCAGCAAAAACGCCTTTGCTCCGGGAATAGGTCAGGATCTCCGCATTGAGCTTAAGGTCCGTGCCGGCAGCAGCATCTCGTCCCAAAGGACCCGCGGCCACGGTGGCGTCAGCACCAATTTTGAACTTGTCGCTTAACAAGCTCTGCAAAGCGTGATCGTTCATAAAAAGCATTACGAGGTCGGTGGAGGAGCCACCGGCCTGGTAGCCTATGCTGCCCTCTTCGACCGCCAAAAACATTGGCGCGCTCCACCCGTGCGGTGTCCGGCACGTAGCAATTCCCCGCCCATAATTTCCACCGAAGACGAAGGCGAACTTTATGTTGCCTGGAATAATGGCGATGCACTTGGCTGACTCCAGGAGGTTATGAGGAATGCCTTTGTCCGGGGCGCTCATGATTTCCTCAAACACTTGAGTAGCTCTGTCGATGCGCCTCACGTCATCATCGCGGTCGGAGGCCGAGGCCACCGGTGACAGCGCCACCAACGCCAGCGTGCTCAGAAAGACGAAAGGTATTTTCGACATCTGAATTTCTCCCCTGCGTAATCGATCGCGGCGGGCCGGGTAATGCTCAGGGAGGGCAACCAAAATGCTACTGTAAGGTCCATGACGCGGCAATTAGGAGTTTCGCTTAAGCTCTATCTGTTAGATGAGTATTACATGCTCTTCTGCAGAGGAGCAGATCGGCTGGCTAGTCCCGCGAGGCTACCGCATCATGGCCCAGCAATTGGCGGGGGAGACAGGTAGCCAAAGCTACGGTGAAGATGGCCGCGCCTTCGGAGTTGAGGTGGATGGCATCCGCTTGGTAATAGTTGGCGGGCAACACGGCAGGGTCCAATGGAACAAGCGTTTCTACACCGGCGCTTCGCGAAGCAAGGGTCATTTCGTGGACCGCATCCTCGGAAGCGGGAGTGGGCGGAACGAGGATGATGAGTTTCGCGCCGTAGGCTTCGCACATACGACGCAGCTGCTGCAGGCGCGGATTCGCGATCGTGCCGAATTCCGGCTCGGATGGAACGGGCGGTTGCGGCTTCAAGAGCAGAAACAGCTCTCCGCAATGAGGAACGATGTGCTTTAAGATTTGCATGCGCAAGACGCTGCGCGTGTCCCAAAATGCGCTGGAATGCTCAAGTAGAAGATTGCTGGCGCCCGTGCGATCCATCTTCAAGTCCGAGGCGATATTGTAAGTGTCCTTTAAGTCAAAGAACATCAGCGGAGCATATTCCCGGCGCACACTGTTGGAGAGAAAAGCGTTCACGCCCACGCCGAGGACAACAACCTGCGGTCTCGACCCTTCCTGAAACAGACGTCGCAGCGCATAGAGCCAGTCGTAATAACCGGTAGCCTCGAGAAAAATGGGGTGAATGTCGAGTTGGCTGGAAGTTAATTTTTGCAGGCGATCCACGTCGATCCCGTCCAGAAGCAAAGAGTTGCCGACCATCAAAACGGACATGGGTTCACCCGGCTTGGCGGGGCGCACGCGCAAAGCGTCAGCGTATTGCTGGGAGATGCGCGCGTAGGTTTCCGAATGATGCTTGAGCAAATAATCGCTGAGGAACTCGAAGCAAATGGAGAGCGCCGCGCAAATGGCGAACAAGATCTTGGCGCAGGTGACCGCCGGATGCCTAGAATTGGAAATAAACGAAGGCATTGAGATTGCTCCCTGAGAACAGCGCTAGCGCCGCGAATGCTGAGGCGGCCATCGCAGTGCGAAACGCGTAAGAGGCATTGGCGAAGGGGTATTCCTGGTCGGTGGCTTCCAAATGCAAGTCGATGAGGAAGAGAGGAACGGAATAGAGGCAGAGCAGGAAAAATGCCGAAGCGTACTCCGGCTGCCAGGCGAAATTGGAAAGGCCAGCAAGAAACTGGACGGCGGCGTGCAGGGAAGTGGCGCGGAAGAATGCCAAGCTCAAGCAAAGGATGTTGAAGGTAAGAATGCGCTGGGCCCACAGGGCGAAAAAGCCGGTGGGTGGTGCGGGAACAGAGTTGGCCGCCGCCCTGGCTTTCGCAGGGAAAAAGAAGCGCTCGATGGGCAAAACAATCCCGTGGATGGCACCGAAGATAACAAAGGTCCAGTTGGCGCCGTGCCACAGACCGGCCAAGACCATGGTCAGGAAAAGATTTTTGATGGTTTTCCAGGTACCGAGGCGGCTGCCGCCCATCGGGATGTACAGGTAATCGCGAAGCCAGGTGCTCAGGCTAATGTGCCAGCGGCGCCAAAAGTCCTGCAAACGATGCGCGAGAAAGGGCTGGCGGAAATTGACCATGAAATGGAAACCGAGTAACTGCGCGCAGCCGCGAGCAATGTCGCTGTACCCGCTGAAATCTCCGTAGACTTGCCAAGCAAATCCATAGGTTCCCAACAGCACGACCCAGAAATTCGGCGGCCCGAGCTGGCCGCCAAATACTGCGTCTACCAAGAGGGCACAATTGTCCGCGACAATGCACTTGCGAATCAATCCGGAAAAAATCAGCATGAGGCCGTCAAAGAACCGGTCGGGATCGAAAGTGCGCTCGTTCTGAGTTTGCGGCAACAAGTGGCCGGGCCGCTGAATGGGGCCGGCGATCAGGTGTGCAAAGAAACTAATGAACAAGCCATAGTCGTAAAAGGTGCGAGAATCCTCGATGCGCCCTTTGTAGACGTCCACAATGTACGCGACTTCTTGAAAGGTATAAAAAGAAATTCCCGGAGGAAGAATAACGTGAATCAGCGGCAGCGGAATATGGTGAAGGCCGAGATTGTCCAGCATGCCGACAAAGGACCCGGCAAAGAAATCGAAGTACTTGAAAATTCCGAGAATGGTGAAGTTCAGCACCAGGGAAAAAATAAACCATTGTTTGCGGTGTGGATTTTGGCGGGCGGGAACGATTTTCTGAGCGATCAGAAAATCCATCGTGGTGCTGCCGATCATGAGCGCAAGAAAGCGCCAGTCCCACCAGCCGTAGAAGAAGTAACTCGCCAGGAGAAGAAAGACGTTCTGGGCGCGGTGGTTCATGCGCCAGTAAAAGAAAACGACGGGGATCAGGAACAAGAAGAACGCGGGAGAATCAAAAAGCATGGCGCGGTGTCGGTTTGTTCTTCACGAGGGTTTCGTTACGCTCGCAGAAATCGCGCGCGTGCTGGGCGTGGTTGAGAATAGGGGCCCACGAACGCTACGGGCAATCAGGACGATTTCCGGAATCCGAATAAGGCAAATACCTGACCGTTTATAATCTAAAAATTACCATACCCACGGATGTTAACAATGTGACAAAAGACAAGCGCTGCCCAAATAGCAACAAAATGTAGACTTTTCGGTCTTTTCTTGAGCCTGGACATATTGCAAAAAAGGTTCTTCCACGCGTGAGTACTTCTTTGGCTTGATTTTTAAGGTTTAGACCGGATTGTGAGGTGCACACCCCCGGGGTAGGTTGCTCACAGGGCCGGGATTCCCGATTGCACTGCAGGTCCGCGCGCGCGGGCAATGATGTTTAAAAGGGAAGGCGGACAAATGTCGCCCTAGGGGGTCACCGAGCGGGCCTGTGACTCTTACGGCGGTAGCTTCTTTGGAGAAAAAAGTCATGGGAATTCGATCGCAGCAGTGGCCCTGGTTCGCCATCCTTGTGAGAACAGGGAGAGAGAAGAGCGCCCGTTTGCTTTTGGAAAACGCAGGTTACGAATGCTTCCTGCCGGTGAGCAAAAGCGCACGCCGCTGGTCGGACCGGACGAAAATGATCGACGTGCCGTTGTTTCCCGGATATTTGTTCTGCCGGATGAATCCGCACAATCGTCTGACAGTTCTCATGACTCCGGGGGTCATACAAATCGTCGGAGTCGGCAAGACGCCCATCCCGGTGGAAGAAGAAGAGATGGAAGCGATCGAGCGGGTGCAAAAAAGCGGACTCGCGGCCATGCCATGGCCGTACGTGCAAGTGGGCAACGTGGCGCAAATTCTGGAAGGTCCCCTGCGTGGTTTGACGGGGATTATCATCAAAATTAAGTCGGGAGTGAAGTTAGTGCTTTCCGTTAGCCTGCTCCAGCGCTCCGTGGCCGTGGAAGTGGAGCGAGAATGGGTAGGCGACGCACGGGCAGGAAGACCTTCGGAAGTGGGTGCATTGCATTACCGACAAGCTGCTCTTCCAAGCGAGGTGGTCCATTTAAGCGCTATGAAAGGCATTAGCGATGAGACCCTGCAGGCGGACTAGGCGGCACGAGAAATGTCCGCGCCAACGCTGATAGAGGAGGCACCGGTGATGACAAGTGATCGAGAAGCTCTCCGTTCTTTGAGGTTCATCCATCGAGTTGTTTTTCTTTCCATTCTTCTGACCTTCGCGGGAGCCACTGCTGCGTTCGCGCAAGACCCGCGGGATCAACTCCCTCCAGTTTCGCCGCAAGTCACTCAAGACAGCGAAGCGGTGACCGATAGTCACTCGCAGGCCCCGGTGCTGCAGCACCGGAACCGGCGCTATCAGCTGCATTCGGCGGACGTCCTGTCGTTGGAATTTCCTTTTACACCTGAATTCAACCAAGCCGTCACCGTGCAACCGGATGGTTACATCACACTACGTGGCGTAGAAAACATGCATGTGCAAGGAGAAACGGTGCCGGAAGTGACGTCTGCGCTGCGGATGGCATACTCCAAGATATTGCGTGATCCAGTCATCAATGTGGCGCTCAAGGATTTTGAAAAGCCTTTTTTCATTGTGGGCGGCGAGGTGGGGCATCCGGGCAAGTTTGAGCTCCGGGAAGACACCACGGCAAGCGAAGCGGTCGCGATTGCTGGAGGCTTCCGGGATTCCGCGAAGCATTCCGAGGTGTTGCTCTTTCACCGCGTGCCAGGAGGATGGGCGCGAGTGAGAAAGCTGAACGTCAAGAAAATGCTGAAAGAAGGGAACCTGGATGAAGACGCTTACTTGCAGGCAGGCGATTTTCTCTATGTGCCGAAAAGTACGATGTCCAGATTCACCAGGTTCATTCCAACTTCCTCGCTTGGTTTGTACGCGAATCCTGGTGTGTTGAGGTAAAGCGTTATGTTCGAAAGGAATTCGAACGGAAACCAAAGCGAGGAACAGCAATCCGTAACCCTACGAGACTTGCTCAGCGTGGGCTTCCGGCAGAAGCGGCTGATGATCAATACGTCGCTAGGAATCTTTTCGCTCGCGATTCTGGTGGCCGCGTTTCTGCCGGCAAAGTATCAGGCGGAAATGAAGATTCTGGTCAGGCACGAACGTGCGGATAACGTGGTCACCCCGGACCGGGAACAACCGGTACAAGTGCGAACCGAGGTAAGTGCGGAGGAACTGCAATCCGAAGCGGAACTGCTCAAATCAAGGGACTTGCTGGAGAAAGTGGTCCTGGCTTGTGGCTTACAAAAATCCGGCGGCCCTTCGCTTTGGAATTCGTTGGGGCACGAGGGCGAGGATCTGACCGCCCTTGCTGCTGCGAAATTGGAGAAAGACCTTCAGGTCGAGCCTATCAAGCTGACAAATCTGATTTGCGTGAAATACAGTTCCAAAGATCCACAGTTGGCCGCGCACGTGCTGAACACGTTGGCCAGCCTGTATCTCGAAAAACACCTGGCCATTCACCGAGCTCCTGGAGAATTTGAATTTTTTCACCAACAGGCTGAGGAGTACCGCAAGGCCCTGATCAATGCGGAAACCAAGCTGACCAATTTCAGCAAGGAGGAAGGAGTCGTCAATCCGACGCTCGAGAAGGAAATTACTGTCCGCAAGCTGGCAGACGTGGAAGCGGATTTGAAAACGACGAAAGCGAATATTGTAGAGACCCAAGAGCGCATCCGCAAGCTGGAAGCGCAGCTAAAAACGCTTCCAAACCGCCAGACGACCCAGGTTCGCACATCGGACAATCCGCAGCTCATGGAACGCATGAAGTCCACGCTTCTGGAACTGGAGCTGAAGCGCACGGACCTGCTGACGAAATTTGAGCCAACCTATCGGCCGGTGCAGGAAGTCGAGCAGCAAATCGCCGAGACCAAAGCGGCCATCGCCGCGGCGGAGAAAGCGCCGCTGCGCGACGAAACCACAGACCGCGACCCGACCTATGAGGCGCTGCGTTCACAACTGGCCAAAGCGCAAACGGATCTCGCGGCCTTGGAAGCACGCGCGACGGCGACCGCTTCTCTTGTACGGCAATACCGGGAGCAAAGCGAAGATCTCGACACCAAGGAATTTCTCCACAAAGACATGCTGCGTGCGGCTAAAGCCGACGAAGACAATTACATGCTTTATTTGCGTAAGCAGGAAGAGGCGCGAATTTCCGATGCGCTGGACCGGCAGCGAATCTCCAACGTAGTGGTTGCGGAGCCTGCGGCGGTTCCTTTTAAGGCGCAGGCACGCTGGCCGTTCGTGCTGCTGTTGGGAGGATTGCTCGCGGTCGTAGCGAGCGTGGTGCTGGCTTTCGCTGTGGATTATTGGGATCCGTCGTTGCGGACTCCGGAGGAAGTGGAGTCGCTGCTGGGGAGCCCGGTAGTTGCGGCAATTCCAAGGGATGGCGAGTGAGCGATGTTTCTAGATTTTTATAAATTGCGCGAACAGCCGTTCGGAGTGACTCCAGACCCGCGCTTTTTGTATTTCAGTCCAGGCCATAGGGAGGCGCTGGCCTCGCTGTTTTATGGAATTGAAACGGGGCGTGGATTTCTGTCGCTCGTGGCAGAGCCAGGGATGGGCAAAACCACGTTGCTCTTCCAGTTGCTCAAGCGGTGGAAGGGCTTCGTGCACAGCGCCTTTCTGTTTCAGACGCAGTGCGATTCCCGCGAACTGCTTCGCTATTTGATGGAAGATCTGGGAATCGACAGCCAGGACCGGGACATCGTGCGCATGCACGCGGATTTGAACGATTTTCTGTTTCGTGAAGCAAAATCAGGGAAGCGCGTCGTCCTGTTCGTCGATGAGGCTCAGAATCTTTCCGACTCGGTGTTGGAAACGGTTCGTTTGCTCTCAGACTTTGAGGCTCCGGACAGAAAACTGTTGCAGATTGTTCTCGCTGGGCAGCCGGAACTGGAACAGCGTGTAATGCGTCCGGGATTGACGCAATTGGGGCAGCGCATCGCGGTGCGAACGCGGCTCAATCCTTTGCCTGCCGCAGAAGTCGTTCGCTACGTAAATCACCGGCTGCACGTGTCCGGATATCAGGGACCACCACTGTTTACCGAGGAGGCTTTCGCGGTCGTTGCGGAGCGCAGCCGGGGAATCCCGCGACTGATCAATCACATTTGCTTCAATGCGTTGTCGCTAGGATGCGCGATGCGAGCCAAACAGATCGATAGGGAGGCTGTGCGCGAGGCAGCCGGAGATTTGTTGTTGGATTCGCAGGCGCCGAAACCGCAGACTCATAGCTTTTATGCCCAGAACTCGCAGGTCAAAAAACCGCTGACGGAAAGATACGCTGTGCAACCGCCCGTACCTTTATTTGCTTCCTTCTTCTCCGGGATGAAAGAGAGTCTGTTGCATCAGCGCGTTTTTCAGACCTCGCTTCTCGCACTGTTGCTGTTGAGCTTGGCCATCTACTTGGGGACACGCGCGGGAGCGGGGGCGGTCCAGCCGGTGCGTCAGAGTAATCCTCCGTCGACAAACGCCAAGACAAGTTCCGAACTCAAGCGTGAAGGGGACGCTCCAGTTACAACTGCTTCCGATGGATTGCAGGCGATGGATGCCCAGCAGACGGATGCATCGCAAAACTCATCGAATGTCTTCACCTATGTGGTGCAGCCCAACGATACGCTTCGCGCGTTGTGCCTGTCCCTTGTCGGCCGGTATGACGAGACGGTGCAAAACGAGATTCGCAAGTTAAATCCAAACTTGAAGGACCTGAAGCACCTCAGCGCGGGGCAAGAGATTCGCCTTCCGCTGGGTAGCACAAAACAAAACTAAACCAGAGCGCTGACAGTTAACCTGCACAAAAAGGCTATGAGCAAGAACTTCGAACTCCTGTACACCATAAGCAACGAAAAGGGGCTCTTTCAGCCCCTCGATGACAGGGAAGGCCTCACTGAGGCTGCGGAAAATGCTGAGCCCAATGCTGATGCCCAAGGCGCAGCACCCAAAAAAACTTCGTGGCAACCTTCGTTGCCGGATGTTTTTCGGGCGGTCGAGGACAGTTTGGGACCGCTTAACTCCTTTACTCAAGATGTCGCGCGAAGTCCAAAACTACCAAAACTAAATGAAGAACCTGCCAAGAAGGACAAGAAGGACGGGGCGGGACCGAGCGGAAGGTTTCAAAACCGATTCCCGATGTCTCGCAATCCGACTACGCCATTAAATTCTATTCCGGTCATGCCTGCTTGGGCTGAATCTGGAATCAGCGAACCTGGCACTGAGTTGAAGTTGGAATTAGAGCCAGAGACGGTTCGTGGCGTTCTGGCTCCAGGCGTGTTTCCAGGCCTTGCGAGAACGCACAGTCTCAACGGGGCCGCGGTTCAGGAACAGCCTCCTGCCAAAGAAGAGCAGGGCCAGCGGCGAGTGCCGGCTGCAGAAACATCGCGTTTGAGAACCCCGGGAACCGCTGGGGTAGACGACAGGAACAAGCTGGGTGGTAGGAGCCAGGGGAGGAAGCTCCAGGCACGACGCATCTATACGGACGCAAAGCGCGAACTGATTGCCAGGGAAGAAGAACTCAAACTGGTCCAGCGTATCTTCCTTGGTGCGGAACAGCGTTCTCCGAGGATGGCGTTGTTTTCCGGAATCGAAAACGAGAAGAATTCTGCCGCAATTTGTGTGCGGGCAGGCGAGTTACTTGCGTCCCAAGCTGCGGGAACCGTTTGCCTCGTGGATGCAGATTTTCGGGCGCCCTCATTGCATGAATATTTCGGCTTACAAAACGACAAGGGGCTCGCGGAGGCTGCGGTAGAGACCGGGCCCATACAAGAATTTGCGCAGCAACTTTCCCCGGCCAATCTGTGGCTAATCTCAAGCGGCCATGGTGCGTCGCCGTTGGATTTTGCGAAGGTTGCCGATCGGCTGCGGTCCCGAATGGAAGAGCTTCGCGAGGCGTACCGGTATGTTCTTGTCCACTCGGGATCTTTGTGGCTTAATGCGAATGCGATGCTGCTCGGCAAGTGGACCGATGGCGTCGTGCTCATTTTGGAAGCGAATTCCACGCGGCGCGATACGGCCCGGCGGATCAAGGAGGGTTTGGCCGTGGCCAACGCCAAAGTGCTGGGCGTCGTGCTCAACAACCGCCGCTATCCCATACCAGAATCACTCTACAGTCGCCTATAGGAAAGACCTCAAAACTCAAGAAAGTTTTCACTACCCGCCATCAATATCGCGGCGCAAAGACCCTTTTAGTCAGAACCATTTTCATTACTTAAATTCACGAACGTCAGGATCGAACGAAATGGCCGAACAACAAGTATGGCAATGGTCGTCCCAAATTGCGGTGACGGCAGATGCATCGGAAACGATTTTCTACAGCACCTTGAAGCGCGCCATGGACTTTTTTCTAGCGTTGGGGATCATCATTTTTCTGCTTCCCGTGCTCCTGGTGATCGCACTGCTGATCAAACTTGACTCGCCAGGTCCGGTGATCTTTACGCAGGAACGCGTGGGAGCAAAACGCCAACGCCTTGGGCGCCACTCTGTTTGGGTGGTCCAAAATTTCAGGATTTACAAGTTCCGTTCCATGGTGCGAGACGCGGATTCGTCCTTGCACGAGGCGTACATCAAAGACTTCGTCGAGGGCCGCGCGCAGCTCTCGCCCGAAAACGGCGGGAAATTCAAACTCATCAATGATCCGCGGGTGACGCCAGTTGGAGGCTTTCTGCGGAAATTCAGTTTGGACGAGCTTCCTCAACTTTTCAATGTATTGAAAGGCGACATGAGTTTAGTAGGCCCGCGTCCCGTTCCGACCTACGAAGTCGCCAGCTACCAGGCTCGCCACCACAACCGTTTTGCGGCTCTGCCTGGGATCACCGGTTTATGGCAAGTAAAAGGTAGATGCCAGGTCTCTTTCGAAGAAATGATTCGCATGGATGTGGAATACATCCGCAACGCGTCCCTGTCGTTTGATCTGAAACTTCTATTTCTTACGATCCCGGCCGTTATTTCCAGGAGAGGTGCAGAATGAGCATCGCTGTCCTTCCGCTCGGAGTGAAGGAAGATTCCGCAAATACAAAAACCATGGGCATCGCCGTGATCGGGTGCGGGTATTGGGGAATGAACTACGTGCGCATCTTCAACGAACTGGCGGAGTCGCGGGTCGTTGCGGTTTGCGAGCAGAGTCCGGAGCGTCTGAAAGAAGTCGCGCGCCGCTTTCCCAACGTGTACCTAACGACGCAGATCGATGATGTGATCTCGCAACCGGACGTGCAGGCGGTGGTGGTCTGCACGGAAGCCACTTCGCACTTCAATGTGACGCGCCGTTTGTTGTTGGCGGGGAAGCACGTGCTGGTCGAAAAGCCACTCACCACGGCCTCGGCTGACGCGGGAAAATTGCTTGAACTGGCGGATTCGCGTTCCGCCACTTTGATGGTGGGCCACACTTTTATCTTCAACGCGGGTATCCAAAAAGTCAAAGAGTACGTGAAGGACAATGGCGGGCGCGTCTACTATCTTTATGCGCGCAGAACCAATCTCGGTCCCATCCGTTGCGATGTCAACGCTTTGTGGGACCTCGCGCCGCACGACATCGCCATCTTCAATTATCTGCTGGACGCAACGCCAGTGTGGGTCAGCGCCGTTGGCGGAAAAGTCCTCGGAAATTGCCGGGACGATGTGGGCTTTGTTTCGCTCGGTTATCCCGACAATATTCTCGCTCACGTGCACGTCAGTTGGGCGGATCCCGACAAAGCTCGCGAGGTTGTGGTCGTCAAGAGCGACCGAAGGATTCTCTTCAACGACCTCAACGGCGGAGAACAAGTCCGCGTGTTTGAGAAAGGCGTGAGCCCTGTCGAAGAGGAACCCTTGAATTACGGCGAATCTCGCTTTCAGATCCGGGAAGGCGACATCATCAGCCCGCGGATCCAACCTGCCGAGCCCCTCAAGAATCAGTGCCGTCATTTTCTCGAGTGCGTAAGGACCGGGAAGCAGCCAGTAAGTAGTGGAGTGGAAGGGCGAGATGTCGTGCGAGTGCTAGAAGCCATAGATCGTTCGATCGAACGCAAAGGACTGCAACTCCCAGTGGAGGATAAGGCGGACTATGTCCACGCAAATTTCGATGCGCCCAGAGCACGCGAATGTTCCCTTCGTTGATTTAGGAGCCCAATATCGAGCCATCGCAGCGGAAATCAACCACGCGATATCGAAAGTAATCCAGGAAACAGATTTCATCCTGGGTCGCGAAGTGCGCCTTTTTGAGGAAGAATTCGCCGCGTTCTGCGAGGCACGCTACGCGGTCGGGGTCGACTCCGGCACATCCGCGCTTGAACTCGCTCTTCGTGCGTTTGATATCGGCCCAGGCGACGAAGTCATTACTGCCGCCAACAGTTTCATCGCCTCTGCATTGGGCATTTCCCACGTTGGCGCCAACCCGGTATTGGTCGACGTTGATCCTTGCACTTACACGGTAGACGTCGAGGCCGTGGAGCGAGCCATCACGCGCCGCACGAAAGCCATTCTTCCGGTACATCTGTACGGGCATCCCGCGCATATGGACCCTATCCGCCAACTTGCCGACAAGCACGGAATGCTGGTGATTGAAGACGCCTGCCAGGCTCACGGCGCGCGATACCAGGGCAAGCGCGTGGGCTCGCTGGGCCACGCGGCGGCTTTCAGCTTTTACCCCGGAAAGAATCTGGGAGCTTATGGCGATGGCGGCATGGTGGTCACCAATGACGGCAAAGTTGCCGAACGCCTCCAAATGATCCGGAACTATGGGCAGCAGGAGAAATACAAACATCTTTTCCGAGGCCATAACCGGCGGCTTGACACGATGCAAGCTGCGATTCTCCGCGTTAAATTGAAATATCTGGAACAGTGGAATGCGGGGCGTCGCCGGAATGCCAAGCTCTATCAAAAGCATCTCAAGGGCAGCGGAGTCTTCGTGCCGGGAGAAGCAGGTGGCGCGGAAGCCGTTTGGCATCTTTACGTGATTCGCACCGAGCAACGTGACGCTTTGAAAGAGCACCTCGATAGCAAAGGCATCAACGTCGGCATTCATTATCCCGTTCCGATTCACCTGCAACCCGCCTATCAGGACCTGGGTCACAAACGCGGAGATTTTCCCGTGACGGAGGCGTATGCCGGCAGAATCCTATCTTTGCCGATGTACGCGGAACTGTCGGACCAGGAGATCGAGTACATCGCCGAAACCGTTTCGGAATTCCAGTCCTCGCATGGAACCGGCGAGGTAGTTTCTGAATCTCGAGCGCGAGGGGCCAGCCCATCGATATGAGTTCTGCAGGAATGCGCGCACGGGGAACCGATGCCCGCATGGTGTTGCAACCCGAAAGAAACTTCGTGGTTCAGCCGCGGGACGTTCGCTTTCTGCAGAACCGCATAGAAGCGCAGGGAAGGGCAACAACTCTGCGCTCTCTGGGCGCAGACGCTCTTGTCGTCGCGCTTCTTAGCCCGTTTCTTGCCCTTACCTCTGCAAAGGTGCAGCGGGCTTTGTTAGCGGTGGTCATTGTGGATATCCCTTTTCAATTCGGGACCCACCTCTTTTATCGCGAGAGTGACGCCGCGATGGGGGCTTTGGGCGGCCTAAGTATCTCTGCGACGACGATCGCTCTCATCGGTTTGTATCTGGGCTGGTTTCTCCGTTCGTTTGCCAATCGCAATTCCGCGCAGCGAGTGGGTGCTGATCTCCATTGGCCGCTCATCGCGTATTGCGCCGTCACCGCGTTCTCTGTTTTTGTCGCGCAGGACGTGAGTCTGAGCCTTTTCGAAATCTGTCTCCTCCTGGAAGCTTGCCTGGCTTACTTCTACGTGGCGGGTAACCTTCGCACTAAGGAAGACATTATTTTCGTCGTTTCGGTTCTCCTCGTGGCCTGCTTGCTCGAGAGCGTGGTGATGATCATCCTCCGGTTCACCGGGCTGCCGTCCACGATTTGGGGAGCTCCGACGCACATCCACATGGAGAGCGATCCCAAGACCGGGTTCATGCGCATCGGCGGCACCGTGGGGTCGTCCAATTTCGCTGCGGCATACCTCAGTATTTCCTTGACCTGTGCGGCTAGTGTGTTGCTGACGAACCTTGGCCGCTTATACAAGGCGTTAGCAATCGCGGTTCTGGGATTGGGAGGGATCGCGCTGATTTTCACTTTTTCGCGGGGCGGATGGCTCGCCTTGGCCCTGTCACTTGCGTTGCTCTGTTTGGTGAGTTGGCGACCGAGAGGACTTTCGCTCAAGACTCCCGTTGCAGTCCTTCTGCTTCTAACGTTGCTCTATCTGCCGTTTCACTCCGCGATTTCGGCGCGCTTGTTCGGAGATGATCGCGGATCAGCGGAATCTCGCATTCCTCTGATGCATCTGGCGTTTCGAATCATCGAAGCCCACCCGGTTTTCGGCGTGGGCGTGAACAACTTTACGGTTGTCATGGGCAACTATCTGACGACCGAGTTTCGAGAAGGCTTTCTGTTTGCTGTGCACAACAAATATCTGCTGGTCCTGGCGGAAACGGGAATCGGCGGGCTGGTAGCCTTTCTCGCATTTTTCGGCGGCACGGTGCGCAAAGGGTTCCAATGCTGGGATTTTCGCGACCCCTTGCTCTCACCTCTTGCCTTGGGCTTCGCAGCGGGCATTGTCGGTCATATGGTGCACATGACCGTTGACGTTTTTCGCGGCCGCCCCACTCAGCAATTAGTTTGGTTGATTGCGGGCTTGCTGGTGGCGATGTACCGCATAGGGACGAAGCCAGCAGGACAAGATTCTTTCGCGAATGTAACCTGAGCCTCCGATTTCTCTCTCTGAGATTACACGAAAAACGACCGGCACGCGGCAGCCGATTCGCATCGCCGGAACTCACGATTACTTTGTTTATAGATTTCGTTGATTTCGCGACCTAAGGGATACGGACCGTCTCCATGAAAGTCTTGATCATGACGGCGATCTATCCGACGCCCGAGAATCCCGCCTTTGGTTCGTTTGTTCGAACACAGGCGGAATCTCTCAAGCGCGCGGGCGTCGACGTGGAACTTCTGGTGATGCGCGGGCGCATACGCAAATTGCTTTACCCGAAAGCGATTTTCGAGTTGCGGAAGCGTCTCCGGCAAGGTTCGTTTGACCTCGTGCACGCGCATTTTGGCTACGTCGGTCTGATTGCCCGCACGCAGTGGAGAGTTCCCGTCGTGGTCACCTATCACGGCGACGATTTGCTCGGAACCATCAACGAGAGCGGCAAAAAGGCTCTCTGGAGCCTTGTTGCTGCCGCGGCTTGCAAGCGGCTGGCGCAGCAGGTGGACGCCGCGATTGTTCAGTCTCGGGAAATGGCGAGGCAGCTGAAAAAGTCAAACGTTCATGTCATCCCGCATGAAGTGGATTTCGAAGTTTTTAAGCCCACGGAAAGGAGGGAGGCCCGAGCCGCGCTCGGCTTGCGTCCGGAAAAGAAATATCTGCTCTTTGCCGCTAATCCGGAAATCCCAGTCAAACGTTTTCCGTTGGCAAAGGCCGCGGCGCACGCGCTGGCGCAACAGGATCCCTCCCTTGAGTTGCTTGTGGTTCACAAAGAGACGCAGGAGCGGCTCGCTCTGTACATGAGCGCTAGCGACGTTTTGGTTTTTCCGTCTTATCAAGAAGGCTCGCCAAACATCATCAAGCAGGCTATGGCTTGCAATCTTCCGATTGTTGCGACAGACGTCGGCGATGTGCGTCAGGTGATTGGCCCGGCGCGGGATTGTCACATTTGCCGCCCTGATGTCCTGGAATTTGCCTCGAGGATCAGCGAGATTCTTGCGCGTCGGCCGAGAACCGACGGGCGGGTGCATATTCGTCACCTGAACGCGGAAGCAGTATGCGAAAGAATCGTTGGAGTATACGAACAAGTTTTGAGAAATCGCGAGAAACGCCTCGCAGGCTGCGCGCAACCAGATATTTATGTTCGAACCAAGTAGACCAGCTAACGAAAATCGAGGGCCCCGGTAATGTGCGGTATTTGCGGCTTCTACGAATACAAGACGCACAAGCCTGCCAGCCGGGAAATTCTCAGCGACATGCTGCGTGTCTTGCATCACCGCGGACCCGACGATTCCGGCGCGCATTTCGACAAAGATCTGGCTCTGGGAATGCGCCGGCTCAGCATCATTGACCTGAGCGGCGGCAAGCAGCCCATCCGCAACGAAGACGGGGCCATCGTTACCGTTTTCAACGGCGAGATCTACAACTATCGTGAGCTTCGCGAGGAGCTCGAAAGCCGAGGCCACACGCTGGCCACCGAGAGCGACACGGAAGTCATCGTTCATTTGTACCAGGATTTCGGTGAAAACTGCACGCACCATTTGCGGGGCATGTTTGCGTTTGCCGTCTGGGATGCGCGCGGACGCCGCCTGTTCGTCGCTCGCGATCGATTGGGAATCAAACCTTTGTATTTTACCGAGGCGGGTGGAGCGCTCATTTTTGCTTCGGAAATCAAAGCGATTTTGCAGCATCCGGCCGTAAAGGTGGAGCTGAATGTCGAAGCGCTCAACAATTATCTGGCGCTAAAATACGTTCCATCTCCGCAGACGATCTTCACCGGAATCAGTTCGCTGCCACCAGGTTGCAGCCTCACTTGCGATAGCCATGGATTGCGAGTCCGGCGCTATTGGGACCTCTCTTTTGCCAATCACCGCAGCCGCGAACTCCCGGAAGAGGCTTATGCCGAGCAACTGGCAGCGCTGCTTCGCGAATGCGTCCAGCAGCATTTGATGAGCGACGTTCCGTTCGGCGCATTCCTAAGCGGAGGCGTGGACTCGAGCACAATCGTCGCGCTGATGAGTCAATTCCTGAACGAGCCGGTCAAAACCTATTCGGTTGGATTTGCAGGCGAGGGCGAAGCATTCAGCGAACTCTCCTATGCGCGCAGCGTGGCAAAGAAGTTTCACACGGATCATCACGAGGTCATCATTCGCCCCTGGCACCTGGCCGAGCTAGCGGAAAAAGTGATTTGGCATTTGGATCAGCCGCTCGCCGAGCACGCCACGCTGGCCAATTACATGGTTGCGGAACTGGCTGCGCGCGACGTCAAGATGGTTCTTACGGGCGAAGGCGGCGACGAACTATTTGCCGGCTACGCACGCTATTCGGGCGAAAGACTCTCGCCACTGTTTCGCGCCATTCCCGAATCAGTGAAATCCGTTGCTCTTGCAATTTGCTCGCGGCTCCCGGGAATGCGGCGGCAAAAGCTTGCCCTTTTTGCATTAAGCCAACCGGACGAAACCAGTCGCTTCGTGAACTGGTTTCCGCTCTTCAACTACGAGATGAGGCAATCGCTGCTGTCCGCGGAGTCGAAAAAGTCACTGAGCGGCTACGGCGCCGACTACGTATTCGCGGAGCACTTGTCGCATACCGATGCCGTCGATCCCCTGAGCCGCATGCTGTACCTGGACACGAAACTGTGGTTGCCCGATCTTCTGCTTGCCCGCGGAGACAAAATGAGCATGGCAGTTTCGCTCGAAGCTCGCGTGCCGCTCCTGGATCACAAATTAGTTGAGTTTGCCGCAACCCTTCCGCAAAACTTGAAACTGAGAAATTTAACCCGCAAATACTTGCTCAAAAAAGTAGCCAAGCCCTGGCTCCCGCCGGAAATCCTTCGCCGAACAAAGCAGGGGTTCCCTATGCCAACTTCCTTGTGGCTGCGCAAGGAAGCCCGCTCCTTTATGCGCGATGTTCTTTCTGTGTCAGCCATTCGGCGGCGAGGCCTTTTCCATCCTCCGTTCGTGGAGAAACTGATCGGCGAACACGAGAGCGGATTTGCCGATCACGGCCAGCTGCTCTGGGGCCTAATGAATGTGGAGCTTTGGCAACGCATTTTCATGGATTCGCACGTGCGCCCGGAGCGTGCGGCAGCGTCGTTTGCTGGGCAGCTTGCTTGAACCCCGGCCGGAAATTGCGAAGGTGACCGCGAAAAAAGACGTGCCGACAGTCGCCAAAAACCGAATCCTCATGCTGCTGGAAAACTTGCCTTTTCCCCAGGATGTTCGTGTGCGCCGCGAGGCCTACGCGCTGAGCTCCGCAGGCTATCTCGTGACGGTGATCTGTCCCTCGGCTAAGGGCCAGCCTTCTCGGGAGGTCATCAATGGCGTCCATGTCTACCGCTATCCCGCGCCTGCCCCGGGACATGGATTCCTCTCCTACCTCTGGGAATACATGTACTCGATGGCCGCGAGCTTCACGTTGTCGCTGGTGGCATTGTTCCGCAAGGGCTTTGACGTAATTCACGCTCACAATCCGCCGGATACCTTCGTATTCCTCGCGTTGTTCTTCAAAATGTTTGGCAAACGTTTTGTCTATGACCATCACGACCTTGCTCCAGAAATGTACTTGGCCCGCTTCCGGCATGGCGTAAACACGATGGTTTATCGCGCGCTCGTGTGGCTGGAGAAGCTGAGCTGCCGTTGCGCCAATCATGTCATTGTCACGAATGAGTCCTACAAAAAGCTGGCGATCGAACGCGGCCGTGTTCCCCAATCACGCATCACTATCGTTCGCAACGGCATTGAACTGAGCCGCGTGATGGTTCCCGTCGCACCCGACCACGCGCTTCGACAGATGGGAAAAACAATTATTGGCTACATCGGCGTGATGGGCTTCCAGGACGGAGTGGATTATCTGCTGCGCGCCCTGGACTACATGGTTCGTCGTCTCCGGCGGACTGATTTTTACTGCGTGCTGATCGGCTTTGGCGATGCACTGGAGAGTTTAAAGACCCTGGCGCGGGAATTGGGACTTCAGGATTACGTGCGTTTCACTGGTCCTGTTTTTGGCGAAAATCTCCGAAAGCTTCTCGCCGCTGCGGATATCTGTGTGGACGCCGCGCCTGCTAATCCGTACAACGATCGCTCCACGATGTTTAAAATCATGGAGTACATGTCGTTGGGCAAGCCCATCGTGGCATTCGATCTGCCCGAGCATCGCTTCACGGCGCGCGGCGCCGCTGTCTATGTCACTCCGAACGACGAGCGAGCCTTCGCAAAGGCGCTCACCCAATTGATGGACGATCCGCAGCGCCGGATGGCCCTTGGCAATTTCGCAAGCGGCCGCATCAAAACGCAGCTTGCCTGGGATTATTCCATTCCGAACCTTCTCGCCGCTTACCGCGCGATTCTCCCCGAGGCCAAGGTTCCGGAAGCACAGAACCCCTACTTGCCGGCGCCTTCCCTGCAAACTTCCTTCACTTTTGGTGTCCCTGAGATCCCGCACGCAAGTAAACAGGACACACTACTCGCGCAGGCAAATGTCCCGGCAGACGAATTGCAAGCGAGCGAACCGCCCGCAAGAGAGGTCCAGAGTAACTAACCAGCAAAACATGCAGCTTGATAAAACCGGTTGTTCACAATCCATTTCCAGGAGGCAAGACAATTGAACGTGGTAGGCAACGTTGTGAGCGTTGATCCGCGAACAGACCCCTTGTGGAGTCAGTTGGTCTGCCAAGTTTCCAGCAGCGTGTTTCATTCGCCCCAATGGATGCAGGTTCTCTCCGACACCTACGGGTGGGAGCCGTCGGCCCACATCGTGGTGGATGATCACGGGCAACCGCAGGCAGGCATTCCCTTTTGCCGGATCTCTGACATTCTCGGAGAACGCATCGTAGCGCTGCCTTTTTCCGATTACTGCGATCCCTTAGTAAACGACGAGGAGTCGTGGCGCTTTCTCATCGATCAGTTGGTTTCCGAACGCCATCCCATCACGGTGCGCTGCTTGCACAACGATCTGCCGTTGGGCGACGCGCGCTTCAACCTCGTGAAGCAGGCCAAATGGCACCGGTTGGACCTGCGGCCTGATCTTGAGACTCTCTGGAAAGGAATGCACGATTCGACTTACCGCGCGATTCGGAAATCGGAGCGCGAGGGCCTTACGGTTCGAATAGCGCAATCCGAACAAGAACTTCGCGTCTTCTTCGAGATGCACCTGAAAGTTCGCAAATACAAATACGGTCTGCTCGCGCAGCCGTACAGCTTTTTCCAAAACATTTGGCGCCACTTTGTGGAACCGCAGCACGGTTTTTTGATGCTGGCAATTCATGGCCACAGAATTGTCGCGGGCGACTTCTTTCTCGAATGGAAGGACACGCTCTATTACAAGTTCAACGCCTCGATACCCGACGATCTATCTCACCGGCCAAACGATCTGCTCATCTGGCACGGAATCCAAGAAGGAAAAAACCGCGGCCTCAAGTACCTGGACTTTGGCCTCAGCGATCTTGACCAAGAGGGACTCATCCGCTACAAGCGCAAATTCGGCACGGAAGAAAAGACCATCTCCTTTCTTCGCCATGCGCCCAACGGTTCACCGTCGCCCAAGGAAAAGGAAATGCGCGCGCTCCTTTCCAAACTGACCAACCGGTTCACCGATCAACTCGTGCCCGATCCCGTTACGGAGCGAGCCGGCGAAGATTTGTACCGACTGTTTACCTGAGAGCAATCGCATGCGGATGTGCTCCTGGCCTTGAAGCCGGTCCGCACCTATTTGTGCTCTTTATCCGATTTCTAAAGCAAGGCCAGCAAATTCGAATTTCCCAATGAGCCTGAACCTTCGTAAAACCAGCGGCAACGCCCTCTCGATTCTTTCGAGCGACGTGATGAACCGGGCGACCAGTTTCATCTTGTACGCGCTCGTCGCGCGGCATCTCGGCGCTCACGAGTTTGGCCAACTCACTCTGGCATTCACTCTTTTCTACGCCTTCCAGGTGTTTGCCGTTGGAGGCCTGAAGACCCTGGTCATCCGGCAGGTTGCAAAAGACCGCGCGCAAACCGCGCGTTACTTCTTCAATGGCTGCGCTATCGTGACACTGACTTCGATCATGTCCATCACCGCCGTGTGGGGATTCTTGCGTCTGATGCATTACTCCCACACGACCACGGTAATCATCCTGCTGCTCTCCTTCGGACTTCTCCCGAACACCTTCGCGGCCCTCTGCGAAGGCATCTTTCAGGCTTGGGAACGCATGCACTACATCGCGTATGTCAACGTACCGGTGAATATTGCGAAGGTTGGTGCTACTTTCGCCCTGCTTATTACCGATCGCGGGCTCTACGCGGTGATCCTCGTACTTCTGTGCTCGTTTTTCGCCATCGCCACGGTCGAACTTTGGATCCTGTTCCGGCAATTTCCTTTACAGCGCACGCCAATTGACCGCAGCTTTGCGTGGAGCACGGCTTGTTCCGCATCCACGTTTCTTGGAATTGACGGGACGCTGGCTGTCATGAGCAGCATCAATATTCTTCTGCTCTCTAAGCTTGCCGGCGAGACGGAAGTGGGCCTTTACAGCGCCGCTTTGCAATTGATGGTTCCCCTGCTGCTCGTTTATCAGAGCCTGGCGCAAAGCATTTTCCCCATGATGTGCAGAAAAATCGACCCCGGCTATCGCAGCTTGAAGCACATTGCCGAAAACGCCCTGGAACTGCTCATGGTCTTGGCTCTCCCCGCGGTTGCAGGTTTGTATTTCCTGGGAGACCACGTCATCGGTTTGCTTTACAAAAAACCCGCATTTGTTGACGCGTTCCCGGCTCTGCGCATCATCACTTTCATTTTGATCTTCCAGGTTTTTACCAGCGTGCTGGGCCAAGTGTTGCTGGCGAGCCATCGTGAGAAAATTTCGTTGCGCATAGTAATCGTGGATGCGCTGGTCAACTTGCTTGTCGGCTTTCCCCTCATCAGCCTGTTCGGTTTGCGCGGCGCGGCGATCGCCCTCTTCCTCACCCGCTTAACCGATTGCATTCAGCACTACATTCCTTCAGCCCACTTGCTCTCCGGTATCCCGGTTTGGAAGCTGGTTTGGAAGCAAGTCGTGGCGGCCGCGTGCATGGCTGTTTACCTTGCATTTCCTGAAGGCCGAGCCAGTCTTCTCACAGGTGTATCGGCAACGCTGATTTACGGCGGCGCGTTGTTCGGGCTGGCGGTTTGGGCCGCTGGCGGAATGCACCAGTTCCTGGAGAAGTATCGTCCTCTTTTGTCGGAGTAGCTTCGAACCGCACCAAAAGAAAACAAGCATGCTCTTCGATTCCGCTGCCTACATCCTGTTCTTGATTCTCGTCGTGCTCGTTTATTGGCGCCTGCCCTTTCGCAAGCAAAACTACATGTTGCTGGCCGCGAGCTACTTCTTCTATGGCTGGTGGGACTGGCGATTCCTTCTCCTGATGGCCGGTTCGACGCTCGTCGACTACATCGTGGCGCGCAAGATTGCCGCAAGCTCCGACGCGCGTACGCGCCGCTACTTGCTGCTCTTCTCCCTCATCCTGAATTTTTCCTTCCTCGGCATCTTCAAGTATTTCAATTTCTTCGTGGACTCTGGCGCGCGTCTTGCGGCGCTGCTTGGGGCCAAGCGCATTCCCGTCAGTATCTGGCGCATCATTTTGCCGCCGGGCATTTCCTTCTACACCTTCCAGGAAGTTGCCTACATCGTGGATGTCTATCACCGCAAAGTTGCGCCTGCAGAATCTCTTGTCGATTACGCGCTCTTCGTCAGCCTCTTCCCGCATTTGATCGCTGGCCCGATTCAGCGGCCGTCGCATCTCCTTCCGCAAGTGCAGAGGCCGCGCACGTGGGACGCCACGAAAGCCTTCGACGGCCTGATCCTGATTCTCGAAGGCCTTTTTCGCAAAATGGTCATCGCCGACAACTGCGCGCTCATCGCCAATGGCGCCTTCGCCGGAAGCTTCGGCGGCCCCAACACCATGACCGTGCTGCTCGGCACCTACGCTTTCGCCTGGCAGATTTACGGCGACTTTAGCGGTTACAGTCGCATCGCCCGCGGCAGCGCCCAGCTTCTCGGTTTCCACTTCATGGTCAACTTCCGCCAGCCTTATCTCGCCGAAAGCTTGCAAGATTTCTGGCGCCGCTGGCACATCAGCCTTAGCTCTTGGCTGCGCGACTATCTCTACATTCCGCTCGGCGGCAGTCGTTTGGGAAAAGTCCGCACCTACATCAACCTGATGCTCACCATGCTGCTTGGCGGGCTTTGGCACGGCGCCAATTGGACTTTTGTCGCGTGGGGCGGCATCCACGGAGCCGGCCTCGCGGTCGAGCGCTTTCTCCTGGGAAAGAAGCACGACGCATCCTCCGCCTTCTTGGGAAGATGGGCCCGCCGAATCTTCATCTTCAACCTTGTTTGTCTCGCGTGGATTTTTTTCCGCATCACTTCTTTTAGCGGTGCATGGGAGCAAATTGTCGCTCTGGCGAACTGGCAATGGAATCCCGTCTATCTCACCGCTCTGGGTTTCTTGTCCGTTTACGCGTTAGCTCTTTTTCTGCTCGACCTGCAATTGGAATCGTCAAACGCCGAGCAGGCCTTTGCCTCGTATCCCTACGCTTTCCGCGTTCTCACCGGTCTTGCTTTCTGCGTGCTGATCACCCTTTTTGGAGCCAATCAGGAAAGTGCCTTTATCTATTTCCGCTTCTGAACACCGAAAAGCCACGCGAGCGCTGACCATCCTGCTGGGCGCGATGCTCGTCTACGTCTGCTCGCTGGAAGTCGTGACGCGTCTGGCTTTTCCGCGCATCAATCATGTCTGGCGCACGATCCGCGAGGACCATCTCACCGCCGTCTTGCTCCATCCCTCGGCGGCAAGCAATTCCGAAACGATGCTGATGGTGGGCAACTCCTACTTGGAAGTCGGCGTGAACCGCGAGAATCTCCAGCAGGAAATTGCGCCCACCTTTTCGATCGCTTACCTTCCGATGTCCGGGACCAGCTATCTCGACTGGTATTTCGGCTTGCGCAAGTTGTTTATGGAAGGCTCCCGCCCCGCGATCGTGGGCGTTTGTCTGTCTACGCGAGATTTAATCTCTGACGCAACCTACGGAGGCTCTTTTGCCCATACGCTGATGCTCCGCAGCGATCTGTTGCGCGTCAAAAAAGCAAGCCACCTCGACAACACCATGACCAGCGACTACTTCTTTGACAGCCTCAGCAGTTGGATGGGGCATCGCGCCGAGATTCACAATTGGCTTTTGCGAAAAGCCGCGCCCAGCGTCGAGAAATTGACTCCTTATCTCCGTCCGGAAAAGCAGTCTCTCCCGCCGAGCGACGTCATCCTCGCAAAAGCACTTGCACGCCTCCGCATGTTGAATCAATTGGCTCAGCGATATGGCGCGCGCTTCTTTCTGCTGATTCCCCCCACAATGGATGTGCGCGACGCTTCCAACGAGATTCAGGCAGCGGCGGCCAAGGAAGGCATTCTTGTCTTGCTGCCGTTTCAACACGCGGAATTGCCGGGAAGCGTCTTTCTGGACGGCGCGCATTTGAACCCGCAAGGCGCCGCTATCTTCACCGCAAGGCTGGGCCCCACGCTTCTGCAATCCCTCTATCAGAACTAGACTCCCGCCTCATGACTCCACAAAATCGTCTCCGCGTTGCCTTCATCTCTTACAACTTTGGCGAATACTGCGTTCGCCTGGTCAATGTGCTGGCCGAACATGCAGACGTCCTGCTCGTCATGCCGGAACAAATCATCGCGCCACACACCGCCAAGCTGAAGGAAGCGGTTCGCCTCGTCGCCTTTCGGAATCCCAGGTTGCGCCGGCCCATTCGGCAACTCCGGAACATTCACAGTCTGGTGCAGCAGATTCACCAATTCGCGCCGGATGTTATCCACTATCAAGGCGCGCATCTCTGGTTCGATCTGGCGCTGCCAGTACTACGCCGCTATCCAGTCGTTTTCACCATCCATGACCTCCGGCCCCACCCCGGCGATCGGCTCTCTCAAAAAACGCCGCAATGGATTGAAAACTTTGCCCGCCGCCAGGCGGACGAATGGATCGTCCATACACACTACGCGCGCGACTTGCTGGGGCGCGAATGGCCAGCCGCCAAAGAAAAAATCTCGGTGATTCCGCACATCCAGATCGGAAACACGCCGTCATCCGCACCGGTCGAGGAGGAGGAAAATCTAATCCTCTTCTTCGGCCGCATCTGGGAATATAAAGGACTCGAGTATCTGATCCGCGCCGAGCCATTGATCACCGCACGCGTTCCCACAGCACGCATTCTCATCGCCGGCGAGGGCGAAGATTTTGCACGCTACCGCCGCATGATGGTGCATCCGCACCGCTTTATCGTTCACAACGAGTTCATTCCGGAAGACCGCGCCAGCGATTATTTTCAACGCGCCAGCGTTGTCGTTCTTCCGTACATCGAAGCTTCGCAGAGCGGCGTGATCCCCATGGCCTATTCGGCGGAAAAACCCGTGGTTGCCACGACGGTTGGCGGCCTGCCCGAAATGGTGGAAAACGGCTGCACCGGATGCTTGGTTGCTCCCCGAGACTCCGTGCAATTGGCAGAAGCCGTGACCAAATTGCTTCTGAATCCCGCTCTACGGCACTGGATGGGTGCGAACGGGAAGCGCAAGGTCGAAGAAGAAGGCTCTCCAAGCATAGTTTCGCAAAAAACGTTGGAAGTTTATCGCCGCGCCGTGGAGAAAGGCGCCCACGCCAGGAAAACCGCTCTTGTCAGAGACTCCGCCGTCTTGCCTTCGCGCTCAGGAGGCGCTGACTAAGCTTCATCCTCGCGCGGTAGACACCGACGCGTCGGCAAATCCCGGGAACTTGTCCCCAACGCCGTCGGAGCTTTCCCGTCGCTTTTCTTTTCCACGGCTTTATCGGCGAAACCAGAATCTGCGGACTGAAACGGAAGACTAAAAGTGTGGAGGGGGGAGCGCGCCAGCTACGCCACTTCTCGTAACTGGCGCTCAGCTCCCCCTCGCGCGGGATTGAGACGGGGCAGGGGCTAGATAAATCCGTGAGTCATTTTTGCCGAACGCGGTGATCAACTCATTCGCACGCATGTAAATATAAGGGACGCATCCCCCTAGTGCTGATAGGCGCCGAGGTCAGAGCCGCCGCCTTGCGGGCGGGCTTGGCCGTTGATGTCCGTGTAGATGTACTGCTTCAGGTCGCTGAGGATGGAGGAAGACAGCCCGGGCAGCGTGCTGGGAT
>Ga0209577_10000089_pt1 | contig 83219 bp, 71 predicted proteins | sample GraSoiAngelo_109_FD_185874 | JGI IMG/M metagenome (GOLD analysis project Ga0209577, IMG submission 185874) | Grasslands soil microbial communities from the Angelo Coastal Reserve, California, USA - 14_0903_12_20cm (SPAdes) (version 2) | ecosystem: Environmental > Terrestrial > Soil > Grasslands... | reverse complement strand
CTGAAAAAGGACCAGCGGCCCCTTGGGCAGATCGGCTTCGACGAAAAGACCGTCCTGCGATTTGCAGCCGTTGGCGACGCGAATCGTGCCGCCGCAGGCGACCACCGTCGGGTCCTCGAGGAGCGGCTCGACGATCAGCATCAGGCTGTCGCGCTGCAGGACCGAATCGGCATCCACCCGGCAGACCCAGGGGTAATGCGCGATGTTGACCCCGGCGTTGACGGCATCGCCCCGCCCGCCCTGTTCCTTGTCGATGACCCGCAGGCGTGAATCGACGGTGGACTGATAGACAGCGCGCACCGGGCGGGTCTTGAGGCGCGCGCGGTAGGCCTCGGGAAAGGGCTTGAGGGAGTAGGCGGCGGTGAGCACTTCCAGAGTGCGATCGGTCGAGCCGTCGTTGACCACGACGATCTCGTACTCCGGGTAATGTTGCTGCAGCGAGTGCAGCGTTCGCAGGATGTTGGCCTCCTCGTTGCGCGCGGGGACCACGATGGTGACGGGCGGTGCGAATCCGCCGAGCAGATGCGGGAGCCCGGCCACGTCGCGGCTCTGCATGTAGCGTGCGACGCCGCCGAGCGCGCGGAAGATCAACATCGCGTACACGGCATTCAGCGCCAGGAAGTACAGCAGAAAGAACCACTGGGCAGCGAGAAAGAACGACATCATCGGCCGGCTCCGATCCGCATCCGGCCCGTCGGCGACAGGTCCGTGCCGGACTGCCCGGGACGCGCCCCTTCGGCGATGGCCTGGGTCAGGATGTCTCTGGCGTAGCGATCCCTGAGGGTGCCGTGGATGTCGCGCAGGCGCTGATCGTCCCGCGGCGAGAGGCCGACGATGGCCTGCGCAGCGCGGTAGCGCACCCACCACTCTCGGTCGGCGAGCAACGGCGCCAGTTTCTCCTGATCCGCCCGTCGGCCCATCTTCCCCACACAACCGGCCGCGACCGCGCGCACGTGCCAGCGCGGATGGGTCAGGTAGCGGTACAGCAGCGGCAGATCCTGACGGTCGCCGAACTTGCCGATCACGTGCAGGCAGGAGGCGATGACTTCATCGGCGTGAGGCTCGTGCAGCATCTGCCGCACGGTCGGCAGCGCGGTGGAGTAGTTACATACCGCAAGGAAAGGAATGAGCCCGGGCCGGTGCGACTCGGGAGCCTGCAGCAGGGCGCGCGCGAGAGGCTCGGATACCCGCTCCGGACCGATGTCCTCGAGGATGCCCGCGACCTTGGCCGCCGGCCAGTTGAGGTGACTGACGACTAGTGACACGACCGTCTCGGTGGCTGCCGCCGGATCGATGCGCGCGATCGCCTGTGTCGCGGCCAGCGACAGCAACGGGTGCCCGGATTGGGCGAGCTGGCACAAGCGGGGCCACTCGAGCCTGTCGCGCAGCTGGCCGAGCGTCACCAGGCCCAAGAGCTTCTGGCGCACGCTGCGGCGGCTGAGGAGCCGGCGGGCCAGGCGGTCGATTTTCGTGACGGCGGCGACGCGGCCCATCCAGTGGCAGATTCCCGCATCTGGCTCGTTCCGCTCGCGCAGCGTGTTCCACAGTATCAGCAGCAGCAACCGTTCGCCGGGCGCAACGGCCGGCAGGGGCTTGGGATTCCTCGCACCGCCCTCGAGCAGTATCGGAGTCCACCGCGCGGACAGCTTGGCGTAGCGGCGCTCCCTCATGAGCAGTACCGCACGCAGACAGAGGATGTAGGTCATCATCACCAACACGATGACCATCAGGCCGACCGACCCCCAGCGGGCGGCAACCAGTATTGAGACGAAATCCGAGCTCATAAGCGATATCAGACGCGGTACGCGCCTTGGTTATGTTATTTGACCGCATCACGCGGCACGGATCGCCGAGGGAGGATGCCGCGCCGGCGCACTGCGAGACGTACGCACTTCCCGCACTGCGATAGTGACAAGAACCAGCGACGGCACAGCGTGATGCCGTTCACGACTGCGGCAACTGGCACCCGTGACGCGCCGGCAGCGCGACAGCTCCCCCGGTGTTGGGAGCACCCTTACCGATCGCAGCGGCGCCGGACAGTCGCCGGAATTTACATCCTCGAGCGCGCGCCGAGGCTCATTAAGTCACGTGCGCCGTGCAAGTCGTTGGCAAACCATGGTGGGACCGGCAGCGGCACGCTGCTTGCAGCGCAGCGTCTTGAGCCTTGGCACGGTGGCACGATGAACAACAAGAAGCTCGGCTTGATCGCTTTTGCGGCCTGCCTCGCGATAGCGGTCCTCTGCCTGAGCCCGCCGGTGCCGGCTCAGCCGGCTCCCGGCACCGGGTCAATCGACGCCGGCGCCAACCTCGTCAACCCCCCTCCCAACCAGGATGACGACACGACTGCTGACACCGGCGACCCCAGCGGGGATGCGACGCCAGTGCCCGAGCCGCAGACTCCCGCGCAGTCCCCCTAAGCCGTCGCCGCCGCCGTCAGTCCCGCTGAGCGTGCGCGGCCCATCGCTGGCAGGGTGATCGTCAGCGAGAGCCCGCCGCCCTCCCCGTTGCGCGCCGCGATGTGCCCGCCGTGCAGCGCGACCGCGCGCGAGGCGATCGCGAGCCCCAGGCCCTCGCCGCCCGCGCGGCCGTGTCCGCGCGCCGCATCCACCCGGTAGAACGGCTCGAAGATGAGTCCCAGCTCCTGCTCCGGCACGCCGGGGCCCTGATCGCGGATGACGACCTCGACCAGGCCCCCCTGCTGCCCTTCGCCCGCCACGCGATCGGCCGCGATCCCGACCACGGCATCCGCCGGACTGTAACGCACCGCATTGCGGATCACGTTCTCGAAGGCGCTGCGCAGCAGCTCCGGATCACCCGAGACCGGCAGCGGACCCTGCGCCTGCACCTGCACGAGACACCCTTGCGCATCCGCCTCGATGGCCACGTCCGCGACGATGGCGCGCAGCAGCTCGCCGACGTCGACGCTCGAGCGCTCGAGCGCGTGCACGGGGCGCTCCAGGCGCACGAGCTTCAGCGTGCGTGCGATGAGAGCTTCGAGACGCTCCGCCTCGCACTCGATGCGGGCCAGGTGGCGCTCCACGGCGCCCTCCTCGCGCCGCGCGAGCGACAGCGCGAGTTGCAGCCGCGCGAGCGGCGAGCGCAGCTCGTGGGAGACGTCGCGCAGCAACTGCTGTTTCGCCTCCAGCTGCAGCCGCAGCCGCTCGGCCATGGTGTCGAGGTCGGCCGCGAGGAGCCCGAGATCATTCTGTCGCCCCTTGAGCGCCGGCAGCACCCGCACGTTGAGATCGCCCGCGGCGAGCCGGCGGGTCGCGAGCCGCAGCCGGTCGACGGGAGCGGCGAGGTAGCGGGCGAGGAAGTAACACACCGCCCCGCTCACCACGAGGGCGATCGCCAGCAGCGTCAGCGGCACACCCGGCAGCTCCAGCTCGCCGAACAGGCGCGGTCTGTCGTGCACCGGCCCGATGACCACGTGATAGGTGCTGCCGCCGGCGGCCACCAGCACCAGCGCCCCGCCCCTGGGTGCAATGGCGCCCGCGGAGCTGCCTGCCTGCGTGCCGCCGCCGGGGGCCGCAGCCGTGGCGCTCGAGCCTCTCAGGAAAGGAGGCAGCGGCCGCCCGAGGAGCTCCCGGCCTGCGGGCTCTACCACGTAGGTGCGGCCCAAGGGTTCCGCGGGCAACGATTGCAGCCAGCTGCGCAGCGCTGCGGGCCCGCCGGACTCAAAGGCGCGCGCCGCCTGCGCGTACAGCTGGCCGCGCTGTACCGACGGACGGTCGGTGCGGTGTGCGGTGGCGTTGACCGCAACCGTGACCGTGCCCACCAGGATCAGGGCCAGCGCCACCCAGAAGGCGAGAAAGATCCGCCAGTACAGCGAGTGCATGCGCCTAACCCTGCGACGCCGGTGCGCGCGCGGGCGCGAGGGTGAGCGCGTAGCCTGAGCCGCGCACGCTCAGCAGCGCGAGGCGGTCGGTGTGCTTCATGAGCTTGCGGCGCAGGTTGCTCACGTGCGTGTCGAGGCTGCGATCGGTCGGCAGCAGCCGGCGCCCGAGTGCCTGGGTCATGAGCTCATCGCGCGTCACGGTGCGCGTATCCGCGCGCACCAGCAACTCCAGAATCCGCAGCTCCGCGGACGTGAGCTCCAGGTCACGATCGGCGATGTCGGCGCGGCGCGCGCGCAAGTCCAGGCGCAGCGGCCCCCACAGGATGAGTCCGCTCGCGCTCTGGCCCTCGCCCGGCATGCGCCGCAACACCGCCCGGATGCGCGCCACCAGTTCGCGCGGGCTGAAGGGTTTGGCGAGGTAGTCGTCGGCCCCCATCTCCAGTCCCACCACGCGATCGACCTCCTCGCCCCGGGCGGTGAGCATGATGACCGGCACACGGCTGACGGCGCGGATGCGGCGCAGCACTTCGAAGCCCGACAGCTCCGGCAGCATCACATCCAGCACCACGAGGTCCACGGCCGCGCGCCCGAGCTGCTCCAGTCCCGCGGGCCCGGTGCCCGCGGTGAGCGCGAGGAACCCCTCCGGGGCGAGGTACTCCGCCAGCATCGCGCACAGCTCCTGATCGTCATCGACGATGAGGAGCGTCGGCTTTGACTCGCCCGGGGCGTCCGCCGGATTCATGACCGCGACGATACACGCTCCGCGGGTTTCCCGGCCCCGGCTGCACGGAAACACAGATTTCTTTGCATTTCTTTGCCGGTTGCTTACACCACCGAGCCAACACCTGTGCCAACGTGTCGTTCTCCTCCTGGGGGGGTGGCGGGCTGCTCCTGCGCGCCGCCGCAAATTTTTGCCTCGCGGGCCGCGCTTGCGGCAGACGGCGCAGTTGCGCCATCGTGCGGGCAGTCAGACGAGAGGCGCCGATGACCCCCGATCCGGTCCCGCATGACACCACCGCCCCAGGGCAGGCGCGCGAGGCGCGCCGCCGGCGCCTCATCTTCGCGGCCGTGGCCGCGGCGGTGCTGGCGGCCGTGATCGCCTGGGCCATGAAGCCCGGCAGTCAGTCCGCGGGCGGGCCCGGCGGCGCGGGCCGGGGCGCATTCAGCGGCGGGCCGGTCCCGGTGCGGGCCGTGGCCGCGACCACCGGCACGGTGGAGGTCACGGTCGATGCGCTCGGCACCGTGACCGCGCTCAACACCGCGACCGTTCACAGCCGGGTCGACGGGCCGCTCCTCAAGGTGCCCTTTCACGAAGGGCAGCTCGTGAAGGCGGGAGACCTGCTCGCCCAGATCGACCCGAGCACGTTCCAGGCGACGCTCGACCAGGCCGAGGGGCAGCTCGCGAAGGATCAGGCGCAGCTCGCGGGTGCGCGCGTCGACCTCGACCGCTACACGGGGCTCCTGGCGAAGGATTCCATCGCCCGCCAGACGGTCGATGCGCAGCGCTTCACCGTGCAGCAACTCGAGGGCGCGGCGCGGGCCGACAAGGCGGCGGTCGAGACCGCACGGCTGCAGCTGACCTTCACCCGCATCACCGCGCCGTTTGCCGGGCGCGTGGGGCTGCGCCAGGTCGATCCCGGCAACATGGTGCATGCCTCCGATACCAACGGGCTGGTGGTGCTCACCCAGACGCACCCGATCTACGTGGTGTTCGCGGTGCCCTCCGCGCATCTCGCGCAGATCTATCCGCACTGGAGCCGCGGCGATGCGCTCACCGTCCAGGCGCTCGACCGCGACGGCAAGGTACTGGCCTCCGGCAAGCTCGCCGCCGTCGACAACCAGATCGACACCAGCACCGGGACCATCAGGATCAAGGCGCAGTTCGACAACTCGAACGACGCGCTGTTTCCGGATCAGTTCGTGACCGCGAGGCTCAAGATGGACACCCTGTCCGGCGCCACCCTGGTGCCCGCCGCCTCGGTGCAGCGCGGTGCGCCCGGCACCTTTGTCTATGTGGTCAATGCCGACAACACGGTCAGCCTGCGCAAACTGAGCCTCGGACCCGCCAGCGGGGAGCTGGTCTCGGTGCAGGAGGGCGTGCAGCCCGGAGAGAAAGTCGTCATCGACGGACTCGACAAGCTGCGCGACGGCGCGCGGGTCGCGTTGATCGCCGACAACATCCGTGGCGCCACCGCCCCCCGCGCACCGCCGCCCCCACCCGCACAGCACCCGCACCGGCGCCGCACCGCCGCGGCCACAGCGCCAGTGGCGCCGGCCGCGCCCTGAGCGGATGACGTCGTGAATCCGTCGGCGATCTTCATCGAGCGCCCCGTCGCAACGTGGCTGCTCATGGTGTCGATTCTGCTGGCGGGCGCGGTCGGCTACCGCGCCCTGTCGGTCTCCGCGCTGCCGCAGGTCGACTACCCGACCATCCAGGTCACGACGCTGTATCCGGGCGCGAGCCCCGACGTGACCACCTCGGCGATCACCGCGCCGCTCGAGCGCCAGTTCGGTCAGATGCCGGGCCTGTCGCAGATGACCTCGGCAAGCTCCGGCGGCGCCTCGGTGATCACGCTGCAGTTCGCACTCGCCCTCTCGCTCGACACGGCCGAGCAGGAAGTGCAGGCCGCGATCAACGCCGCGAGCTCCTTCCTGCCGACCGACCTGCCGATGCCGCCCGTGTACAGCAAGGTCAATCCGGCGGACGCGCCCATCCTCAGCCTCGCGGTCAGCTCGGAGACCCTGCCGCTCACCAAGGTCGAGGACCTGGTCGACACGCGCCTCGCCGCCAAGCTCTCCGAAGCCCCGGGCGTGGGCCTGGTGAGCCTGGGCGGGGGCCAGCGTCCCGCCATCCGCATCCAGGTGGACCCGGTGGCGCTCGCCGCGCACGGGCTCTCGCTCGAGGACGTGCGCACTGCGATCGGCAACGCCAACGTCAACCAGGCCAAGGGCAGCTTCGACGGACCGCTACGCGCCTCCACCATCGACGCCAACGACCAGCTCAGATCCGCGGACGACTATCGCAACATCGTGCTCATGTACAGGAACGGGGCGCCGCTGCGGGTGTCGGACATTGCCGCCGTGGTCGAGACGGCGGAGAACGTCAAGCTCGCGGCGTGGGCCGCCGACCGGCAACAGCCGCATCCCGCGCCCGCGATCATCGTCAACATCCAGCGCCAGCCGGGCGCCAACGTCATCCAGACCGTGGATCGCATCACCGCGATGCTGCCGCAGCTGCAGGCGAGCCTGCCCGCCTCGATCAACGTCGCGGTGCTGACCGACCGCACCGTCAGCATCCGCGCCTCGATCGCGGACGTGCAGTTCGAGCTGCTGCTGGCGGTGGTGCTGGTGGTGCTGGTCATTTTCTTCTTCCTGCGCAGCGCCTCCGCCACCCTCATCCCGAGCATCGCGGTGCCGCTGTCGCTGGTGGGCACCTTCGGCGTCATGTACCTGGTGGGCTTCTCCATCAACAACCTCACCCTGATGGCGCTCACCATCGCGACCGGCTTCGTCGTGGACGACGCGATCGTGATGATCGAGAACATCTCACGGCACGTGGAGCAAGGCAGCGCGCGCTTGCAGGCGGCGTTCAAGGGCTCGCAGCAGATCGGCTTCACCATCATCAGCCTCACGGTATCCCTCATCGCGGTGCTGATTCCGCTCTTGTTCATGGGGGATGTCATCGGGCGGCTGTTCCGCGAGTTCGCCATCACCCTCGCCGTGGCCATCCTCATCTCGGCGCTCGTCTCGCTCACTTTCACGCCCATGATGTGCGCGCGTCTGCTCGAGCCGCCGCGCCCGGAGAAGGAGAGCCGCGTGCTGCGCATCGCCGGGCGCGCCTTCGAGAGCCTCGCGGAGCATTACGGGCGCTCGCTGAGGTGGGTGCTCGACCGCCAGCGCCTGACGCTGCTCATCGCCATCGGCACCCTGATCCTCACCGTGATCCTGTATGTCCTCACGCCCAAGGGCTTCTTCCCGCCCCAGGATACCGGCCTCATCCAGGGCATTACGGAAGCGCCGCAGTCGGTGTCCTTCGCGGCCATGGCGCAGCGGCAGGAGGCGCTCGCCCAGGTGCTGCTGCAGGACCCGGCGGTCGAGAGCGTCTCCTCGTTCATCGGCGTGGACGGCGTCAACACCACGCTCAACAGCGGCCGGCTCCTCATCAACATGGTGCCGAAGAGCGCGCGCCGCCTCGACGCCGCCGGGGTGATCCGCCGCCTGCAGCCGCCCCTTGCGGGCGTGGACGGCATCACCGTGTACATGCAGCCGGTGCAGGATCTGACCATCGATGCGCGTGTCAGCCGCACGCTCTATGCGCTGTCGGCCGAAGACCCCGACATGAATGAGCTCGCAGTGTGGGTCAAGAAGCTCGTGGCGCGCCTCAAGACTCTGCCGCAGCTCGCCGACGTGGCGAGTGACCTGCAGGACGAGGGCCTGCAGACCTACGTGGAAATCGACCGCGATGCCGCCGGACGCCTCGGTGTGACTCCGGCGGCGATCGACAATGCGCTGTACGACGCCTTCGGCCAGCGCCTGGTGTCGACGATCTTCACGCAATCCAACATCTATCGCGTGGTGCTCGAGCTCAAGCCCGGGGACCAGCAGGGCCCGGGACCGCTGGCGGGGCTGTACGTCGCCGCCGTGAACGGCAACGAGATCCCGCTCGCGAGCGTCGCGCGCATCCGTCAGGGAACCGCGCCGCTCGCGATCAATCATCTGGGGCAGTTCCCGGCCGCCACCGTCTCCTTCAATCTCGCCCCCGGCGCCTCGCTCGGCGAGGCCGTCAGCGCCATCAAGGCGGCGCAGCAGCAGCTGCAGATCCCGGCGAGCGTGCAGATGAGCTTTCAGGGCGCGGCGCTCGCGTTCCAGGGCACGCTCGGCAGCACGCTGTGGCTGATCCTCGCCGCGATCGTGACCGTGTACATCGTGCTCGGAGTGCTGTACGAGAGCTACATCCACCCGGTGACCATTCTCTCCACGCTCCCCTCCGCCGGCGTCGGGGCGCTGCTGGCGCTCATGATCGCAGGCGAAGACCTCTCGGTCGTGGCCATCATCGGCATCATTCTCCTGATCGGCATCGTGAAGAAGAACGCGATCATGATGATCGACTTCGCGCTGCAGGCCGAGCGCGGCGAGGGCAAGGCGCCGCGCGAGGCGATCTACCAGGCGGCGCTGCTGCGGCTGCGGCCGATTCTCATGACCACCATGGCGGCCATGCTGGGGGCGCTGCCGCTGATGCTCGCCTCCGGCATGGGCTCGGAGTTGCGCCGCCCGCTCGGCATCGCCATGGTCGGGGGACTGGCGATGAGCCAGGTGCTCACGCTGTTCACCACGCCGGTGATCTACCTGTACTTCGATCGCCTGGCAGTGCGGCTCGCGAGCTGGCGCGCGCGGGGGCGCGGCGCGGCGCCGCCCGCTGCCACCGCGCCGGCGACCTTGGGGCACGTGAGCCCAGCGACCCGCGCGCACCCGGCATGAACCTCTCGCGGCCCTTCATCGAGCGCCCGGTCGCCACGACGCTCCTCACCCTCGGCGTGGTGCTGGCCGGCGTTGCGGCGTTCGTGCACCTGCCGGTGGCGCCGCTCCCGCAGGTGGATTTCCCGACCATCTCGGTGAATGCGGGGCTGCCGGGCGCCAGCCCCGAGACCATGGCCGCCACCGTGGCAGCACCGCTCGAACGCTCGCTCGGGCGCATCGCCGCGGTCACCGAGATGACTTCCTCGAGCTCGCTCGGCTCGACCCACATCACGCTGCAATTTGACCTCAGCCGCGACATCGACGGTGCCGCGCGCGACGTGCAGGCGGCGCTGAACGCCGCGCGCGCGCTGCTGCCGACGGGGCTCCCGAGCAATCCCACTTACCGCAAGGTGAACCCCGCGGACGCGCCCATCATGATCCTCGGGCTCACCTCCAAAGCCCTCACCCGCGGCCAGATGTACGACGCGGCCTCCACCATACTGGCGCAGAAGCTGCTGCAGGTGAACGGCATCGGGGATGTCACGGTGGGCGGCAGCTCGCTGCCCGCGGTGCGCGTGGAGCTGAATCTGCCCTCGATGAACGGTTACGGCATCAACCCCGAGGGCGTGCGCGCCGCGATCGCCGCCACCAACGCCAACCGCCCCAAGGGCGCGCTCGAGAGCGGCGCGCAGCGCTGGCAGATCCTCGCCAACGACCAGTCGATGGACGCGAAGGATTACCTTCCGCTCATCGTCGGCTACCACAACGGCGCGGCCGTGCGCCTCGGCGACATCGCCCAGGTGAGCGACTCGGTGCAGGACCTGCGCAACGACGGACTCGCCAACGGCGACCCGGCCGTCATGCTGATCCTGTTCCGCCAGCCCGGCGCCAACATCATCGCTACCGTGGATCGCGTGCGCGCGCTGCTGCCGCACCTGCGCGCCACCATCCCGGCGAGCATCTCCCTCAACGTGTACATGGACCGCACCCCGACCATCCGTGCGTCGCTCCACGACGTCGAGCGGGCGCTGGCGATCTCGGTCGCGCTCGTGGTGCTGTCGGTGTTCATGTTCCTGCGCAGCGCGCGCGCCGCCATGGTGCCGCTGGTCGCGGTGCCGGTGTCCCTGATCGGCACCTTCGGGGTCATGTATCTCGCCGGCTTCACTCTCGACAACCTCTCGCTCATGGCGCTCACCATCGCGACCGGTTTCGTCGTGGACGACGCGGTGGTGGTGCTGGAGAACGTGTCGCGTCACATGGAAGCGGGGGTGCCACGTCTGCAGGCGGCGCTGCAGGGCGCGCGCGAGGTGGGTTTCACGGTGCTGTCGATGAGCCTGTCGCTGATCGCCGTGTTCATCCCGATCCTGCTGATGGGCGGGGTGGTGGGGCGGCTGTTCCGCGAATTCGCGATCACGCTCTCGGCGGCGATCCTGGTGTCGCTGCTGGTGTCACTCACCACGACGCCGATGATGTGCGCGCGCCTGACCGAGGAACACGACGCAGCTCGCAAGCGCGGCCGCTTGTACCAGTTCAGCGAGCGCGCCTTCAACGCCCTGCAGGACGGCTACCGCAGGTCCCTCGACTGGGCCCTCGCCAACGGCCCCACCGTGATGCTGATCCTGGCGATGACCGTGGCCCTGAACATCTATCTCTACATCCGCGTGCCGAAGGGTTTTTTCCCGCAGCAGGACACCGGTCTCATGGGCGGCCAGATCCAGGCCGATCAGGCCATCTCCTTCCAGGCGATGCGCGAGAAGCTGCGCTATTTCGTCGACGTCGTGCTGCACGATCCGGCCGTGAGCACCGTCGTCGGATTCACCGGCGGCGGCAAGCGCAACGGCGCCAACATGTTCATCTCCCTCAAGCCGCGTGCGCAGCGTCAGATGACCGCGGACGCCGTGATCGCGCGCCTGCGCGGCAAGCTCGGGCACGAGCCGGGCGCAAACCTGTACCTGCAGCCCTGGCAGGACATCCGCGTCGGGGGCCGCTCCTCCGGCGCCCAGTACCAGTACACCCTGCAGGCGGACACCATCACCGACCTGCGCGCCTGGGAGCCGCGGGTGCGGCTCATGATGAGCGCCCTCCCCGAGCTCGCCGACGTCAACACCGACGCACAGGACAAGGGACTGCAGACGAGCCTCGTGATCGACCACGACGCGGTCGCGCGCCTGGGCCTGAACCAGGCCGAGATCGACGGCACGCTGAACGACCTCTTCGGCCAGCGCCAGGTATCGACCATTTACCATCCGCTGAACCAGTACCACGTGGTCATGGAGGCGGCGCCCGAGTACTGGCAGAGCCCGGACACGCTGCGCACCGTGTACGTGACGAGCACCGCGGCGACGAGCACCGCGGCGACGGGGACCGCGGCGACGGGCACCGCGGCGACGGGCACCGCGGGGAGCGGCGCTGCCAAGGCTGCGACGACCGGCCCGGCCACGTCGAGCGCTGCGGGGACCGGCACGAGCGGCCAGCGTGTGCCGTTGAGCGATTTCTCGCATTACGAGGCGACCTCCACCCCGCTCGCGGTGAACCATCAGGGCCTGTCCGCCGCCTCGACCGTCTCCTTCAACCTGCCGCCGGGGGTGTCGCTGTCACAGGCCACCCAGGCCATCAAGGACGGTTTCGCGAGACTCGGCGCGCCCATCACGGTGCGCGGCAGCTTCCAGGGCACCGCCAAGGCGTTCCAGGATGCGCTCGGCAATCAGCCGCTGCTCATCCTGTCGGCGCTCGTCGCCGTGTACCTGGTGCTGGGCATCCTCTATGAGAGTCTGGTGCACCCGCTGACCATCCTGTCCACGCTCCCCTCCGCGGGCGTGGGGGCGCTGCTGGCGTTGCTCGCCACCGGCCAGGACTTCACCATCATCGCACTCATCGGCGTGATCCTGCTCATCGGCATCGTCAAGAAGAATGCCATCATGATGATCGACTTCGCACTGCAGATCGAACGCGAACGCCAGTGCAGCGCGCGCGAGGCCATCTACCAGGCGTGCCTGCTGCGCCTGCGCCCGATTCTCATGACCACCATGGCGGCGATGTTCGGCGCGCTGCCACTCGCGATCGGCAATGGCGACGGGGCGGAGCTGCGCCGCCCGCTCGGCATCGCGGTCGTCGGTGGGCTGTTCCTCAGCCAGCTGTTGACTCTGTATACGACTCCGGTCATGTACCTGTACCTCGACCGCTTCCGGCTGTGGGCGAAAGCGCGCTTGCAGCGCTTCTCGAACCCGCTCGAGTCCGCGCCCCCGCGCGGCCCGGCCAGGGTGCGCGGGGCTGAACAGGGGGCCTCGTGAGCGGCGCGGCCCGTTGGGGCGCCGCCCGTCGGCGCGCGGCGCGGCGCCTCCCGCTCCTCGCTCTGGCCGCCGTGGCCGGCTGCCAGTACCTGCCGGTCGGCCCGGTCTACCACCGCCCGAGCATCGAGGTGCCGGCAAGCTACAAGGAGGCCAGGGACTGGAAGCCGGCCGAGCCACAGGACACGAAGCCGCGCGGCAACTGGTGGGACCTCTACGAAGATGCGGACCTCGACACCCTCATGCGCCAGGTGCAGGTGTCCAATCAGAACGTGTTGCTCGCAGCGGCCAAATACGACCAGGCGCTGGCGCTGCTCGGCACCGCGCGCTCGGGCTACTTTCCCACGATCACCGCCGATGTCTCCTCCACGCGCAGCCAGAGCGGCGGTGGCAGCAGCACCGCTTCCGCCAGCGCGGCGGCGGCGGGCAAGAGCACCACCACCCAGGATCGCGTGAGCCTCGCCACCAACTGGGAGATCGATGTGTGGGGGCGCGTCCGCCGCACCGTCGAATCCAACCGCGCCGCGGCGCAGGCGAGCGCGGGCGATCTGGCCGCCATGCTGCTCTCGGAGCAGGCGACGCTCGCCCAGGCTTACTTCCAGCTGCGCGTGACGGACCTGGATCTCGCACTGCTGGAGCGCTCGATGGACGGTTACCAGAAGGCGCTCGAGGTCACGCAGAATCGCTACCAGGCGGGCGTCGCGCAGCGCTCGGACGTGACCCAGGCGCAGACGCAGCTCGAGAACGCGCGCGCCCAGTGGCTCGACCTCGGCATCACCCGTGCGACCCTCGAGCACGCCATCGCAGTGCTCATCGGCAAGCCTCCGGCGGCGCTGTCGATCGCGCGCAAGGATGAGACGCCGGCGATCCCGCCGATCCCGCTGTCGCTGCCCTCGCAACTGCTCGAGCGCCGCCCCGACATCGCCGCCGCCGAGCGCCGCGCCGCCGCCGCCAACGCCCAGATCGGCGTGGCGCGCGCGGCATGGTTTCCGACGCTCTCGCTCGCTGCCTCCGGGGGTTACGCAAGCGACGGCTTCTCGAAGCTGTTCGAGCTGCCGAATCGCTTCTGGTCGCTGGGACCGGACCTCGCCGGCACCCTGATCGATTTCGGCGCCCGTCACTACCAGGTGCGGGCCGCGATCGCGAACTACGATCAGAGCGTGGCCACGTACCGGCAGACGGTCCTGAGCGCCTTCCAGGACGTGGAAGACAATCTCGCGACGCTCGCGGTGCTCGCAAGGGAATCGGTCGCCGAGCGCGCCGCCGCGGATGCGGCCGCCGAGACGCTCACGATCGCACAGAACCAGTACAAGGCGGGCACTGTGGATTACCTCAACGTGGTGTCGGCGCAGAACTCTTCCCTGAGCGCGGAGCGCGCCTGGCGCGACATCACCAACCGCTCCCTCGCCGCCAGTGTGAACCTGCTCAAGGCGTTGGGCGGGGGCTGGAGCGCCGACAGCCTGCCATAGCCGCAGCGCTGGCGGCGCGGCGCGCAGCGACCCGAACCTACGCCGGGTTCTCCAGGCTGAATGCCTGGCGGTGGTCGTCGTAGGCGAAGACTTCCCCGTAGCGGCCCCAGCTGATGATGGTGCGCAGCGTCTGCTCGGCCGCCTCCTCCGCCATGTAGTCCTCGAGCTCGTCGAAGAAGCGGCTCTTGGGCGCCGAGTGGCTGGCGCGCTCGTCGAGCACCCGGCGCACGTGCGCGGCGAGCGGCACGTAGGTAACGAGGTGGCGGGCGAAGAGCTTCTTGCGATCGTCGGTGTCGTCACGGGCGAACTGGAGCCCGGCTTCCGTGAGGCGGATGTCGCCGCCCTCGACTTCCGCAAGGCGCAGCAGCTGCAGCGCCTCCGCCGCCGGGAACAGGTCGTCGACCTCCATGTGCAGCGCCTGCGCGATCGCCGGCAGATCCGCCTGTCCGTCGTACGGCGGCTCGCTCACCGCCTGCATCAGACCCGCCAGCACGTTGGAGGACACGTGCGTGAGCGTCGTGCCGATGCCGGTGCCGGGAAAGCGCTCGGTCCTCGGACCGACGCGCTCGCCGCGCGGCTTGGCGGTCATCTCCACGTACACCCGGTCCACGAGCGCGCGAAAGCGCGGGTCGAGCGCATGGCGCGGCTGGGGCAGATCGACGGGAATCTCGCCCACCACGCGCCCCGGCTTGGTGGAGAAGATCAGCAGCCGGTCGCACATCTCCACCGCCTCCTCGATGTTGTGCGTCACCAGCAGCACCGACCTGATTGGCAACTGCCCCTCGCCCCACAGGTTGAGGAAGTCGTTGCGCAACGTTTCGGCGGTCAGCACATCGAGAGCGGAAAACGGTTCGTCCATGAGCAGGATGTTGGGATGCACCACCAGCGCGCGCGCGAAGCCCACCCGCTGGCGCATACCGCCGGAGAGCTCGCGCGGATAGGCGGACTCGAAGCCGTCGAGGCCTATGAGGTCGATCGCCTGCAGCGAGCGCCGGCGCATCTCCGGCTCCGGCATGCCGAGAGCCTCCAGGCCGAGCTGCACGTTCTCCAGCACCGTCAGCCACGGGAACAGCGCGAAGCTCTGGAACACCATGGCGATGCCCGCGGCCGGGCCGGTCACCGCATGGCCGAGATAATTCACCACGCCCGCGGAGGGCTCGTCGAGTCCGGCGATCGCGCGCAGCAGCGTCGATTTGCCGGAACCGGAGCGCCCCAGCAGCCCCACGATCTCGCCCGGGCGCAGCGTGAGATTGACGTTCTCGAGCACCAGGAGCTCGTCCCCGTCGGGCTTGCGGAAGGACTTGCAGCAACCCTGCACGTCGAGCAGTGGCGCGAGATTGAGCGCCGGGGCGGTCACGTTCACGGTGTTCTCCTCGCCTGAAGACCCTTCAGCTGATGCGGAATTTGCGCTCGGCGCGCGCATACAGCGGCCGCCAGAACAGCCGGTTCAGCGTGACGACGAACAGGCTCAACACCACGATGCCGAGCACGGTGCGCTGAAAGTCCGCCGCGCTGGTGGCCTCCGCGATATAGGCGCCGAGCCCGTGCGCCGTGAGCTTCTCCTTGCCCCAACTGACCACTTCCGCGACGATGCTCGCATTCCACGAGCCGCCCGAGGCGGTGATGGCGCCGGTGAGGTAGAACGGGAACACCGCCGGCAGGCCGACCCGGCGCCACCACAGCCAGCCGCGCACCCCGAGATTCTCCCCGGCGTAGCGCAGGTCCGGGGAGAGCGCCGAGGCGCCCACGATCACGTTGAAAAGAATGTACCACTGAGTGCCCAGGATCATGAGCGGGCTCAGCCAGATGTCCGGGTTCAGCCGCAGCAGCACGATGCCGGACACCACGATGGGAAACAGCAGGTTCGCCGGGAAGGCGGCCAGGAACTGCGCGATCGGCTGCACGATGCTGGCGACGCGCGGGCGCAGCCCGACCCACACGCCGATCGGCACCCAGATCAGGCTGGCGAGCGCGATCAGCACCGCCACGCGCAGCAGCGTGAGCAACCCGAGCACGATGACCCGGCCGATCTCGGCCGCATGCACCTCCCCGAGAACGAACCGCGTGGTCTTCCACAGCGCCGAGAGCCCCAGGAGCCCGAGCAGCGCGTACCAGGCGTAGTCGATCCAGCGCGCACCCCGGGGGCCGCCCGGGCGTGGCCGGGCCGCCGCCGCCGGCGCGCGCGGCTTCATGCCGGCACGCAGCACGGCGGCAAACGCACGGGCGATGAGGCCGAGAAAGCGCGAGCGGCGCATCATGGTGAGCGCCCACGAGCGGCTGGGCGTGAGCCCGGTCTCCTGCTCGAGGCGAAACCAGTCGGCGCTCGCGGTCAGCGGACGGAACAGCAGCTGGTCGAATATCAGAATGACCACGAACATCGCGGCAATCGCCCAGCCGATGGCGGCGAGGTTCTTCTGCTCGATGGCGAGCGCGATGTAGGAGCCGACGCCCGGCAGGGTCACCGTGGTGTTGCCGACGCTGATGGCCTCGGCGGCCACGACGAAGAACCAGCCGCCGGACATGGACATCATCATGTTCCAGATGAGCGCCGGCATGCCGAACGGCACGTCCAGGCGCCAGAAGCGCATCCAGGGGCTCAACTGGAAATTGCGCGCCACCTCCACCAGCTCGTCCGGAATGCTGCGCAGCGAGTGATAGAAGCTGAACGCCATGTTCCACGCCTGGCTGGTGAAAATCAGGAAAATGGCGGCCATTTCCGCGCCCGCCACACGCCCGGGCGTGAGCTGCAGGAAGAACAGGATGGTGATCGAGAAGCCCAGGATCGGCACCGACTGCAGGAAGTCCAGCAGCGGCACCAGGATCACTTCGGCCCGCCGGCTCTTGGCGGCGAGCGTCGCGTAGCTGAAGGTGAACACGAGCGAGGCCAGCATCGCGATCAGCATGCGCAGCGCGGTGCGGGCGGCGTAGCCGACGAGCGCCGCGGGCGAGAGCGAGATCGGCGTCGCCTGCAGTCGCGCGAGCGAGCCGGCGAGTCCGTGCGCCGCCTGCGCGACATACACGAAGAAGGCGAACACCAGCACGAAGGCGAGCAGGTCCCAGCCGCCGGGCACGTAGCGGGTCCGCAGAACCGAGATCGGCAGCCGCTCGATGCGCATCCGCGGCAGTGTGCCCGAACGAGCTGACGATTGGCACCGTTTTACCCGCGCGCCGGCCGGCGCTGTGCACTCGCGAGGAGCCGCGCCGTGCAAAACACCGCGCGACTGTCGTACGATACTTTGTCATGAAAGCAAACTTCCTCCAGGCGGCCCTGGCCGCCACACTCGCACTGGCCTGGGCCGCCGCGTCGCACGCCCAGAGCACGCCAGCCTCCGACACCAAGACGGTCATCAAGGAAGACGCCAGGACGGTCGGGCATGCGGTGGCGCACAGCGCCCGCACCGTCGGGCACTCGGTTGCCGAGAAGACCCGCAAGGCCCGGGACACGATCCGCGATGACTCGAAGAAGGCCGGTCACGCGGTCGGGCACAGCGCCAAGGCCGTCGGCAGGACGGTCAAGGACAGCGCCGAGAAGGTCAAGACGACCGTGACGCGCAAGTCCGACGAGCCGCAGCCGAAGAACTAAGCGCTTCGATCGTGCGGCCGATGCGCGCGTCAGCAGGCCTGCATCTGGAGTACGTCTCGCTGGCCGAGTACCAGGCGGCGCGGTGGAGGGACGTGCTGGGTGTCGCCACCTTCAACGGCGCTGCGGACTCGCCCACCGCGGCGGCGGAAATCCCCGTCGCGCAGGTCAGCACTCCGGTGCTGCCGGGCAGCGGGCAGGTCTACGAAGTGTGGCGCTGCGACACGCCGGCCACCTCCGGCCAGCGCCAGCGGGTGCGCTTCCGCAGCAACTCCGACATGCTGTTTGGCTGCATCGCCGTCACCGAAGCGCCCGCATGCCACCTGCCCGCGGGCGGCGGCCCGCAGCACAGCGCCCTGCACCAAGCCACGACGCAGGCTTATCGGCAGATCTGCGCGACCCTGGCTGCGGAGGGCTACCCGCACCTGCTGCGCGTGTGGAACTACCTGCCGGACATCAACCGCGATTCCCACGGCACCGAACGCTACCGGCAGTTCAACAGCGCGCGCCAGCAGGTGCTGCGCGAGTGCGGCCGCGCGCTCACCGGCAAGGTGCCGGCGGCCTCCGCGCTCGGCGCCACCAGCGACAGTCCCCTGGTGGTGTACTTCCTGGCCGGGCGCACCGCGCCCACTTTCCTCGAGAATCCCCGCCAGGTGAGCGCCTATCACTACCCGCGGCAGTACGGCAGTCACAGCCCGGTGTTCTCGCGCGCGACACTGCTGCGCCAGAGCGGCGGGCTCGCGCTGTTCATCTCCGGCACCGCGAGTATCGTCGGTCACAGATCGCTGCACGTCGGCGACACCGCCGCCCAGACGCGCGAGACCCTCGCCAACATCGAGGCGCTGCTCGCGGAAGCCAAGCGCGTGGCGCGCGGCGCGCGCTTCGAGCTCGGTGCGCTCGCCTGCAAGGTGTACGTGCGCCGGCCGGCGGACCTGCCGGTCATCAAGGCGGAACTCGTCGCCGCGCTCGGCGCTGGCGCCAGGGTCATCTACCTGCAGGCGGACATTTGCCGCCAGGATCTGCTGGTCGAGATCGAAGCGACCGGAATGTGCCCCCTGCACACCGATGCCTGAAGCTGCACGCGCGCCGAGTTTGACATGCGCACCCGGAAAGTCGCGCCGCTTGTGCTGCTGACGGCTGCGGCGCTGGCCGCGGCGGCCTGCGCTGCCGCGCGCGCCGAGCCCAAGCCGTTGTGGGAATTTGGCCTCGGGGCGGGCGCGCTGGTATTCAACGATTACCGCGGCGCCGATTCGGTGCATGCGTACCCGGTGCCGGTGCCCTATCTGGTGTACCGCGGAAAGTTTCTCAGATCCGACCACAACGGCCTGCGGGGCAGGCTCCTCGAGCAGGAGCGGATCGAGCTCAACCTGAGTGTCAACGGCACCACCCCGGTGCGCAGCGACTCATCAAGGCACGGCATGCCGGACCTGCGCCCGACGCTGGAGATCGGGCCGTCCCTCGATGTGCACCTATGGAAGAGCGCCGCTGCGCGGGTCAGGCTCGACCTGCGCCTGCCGGCGCGCGCCGCGTTCACGCTCGAGGCCGCACCAAGCATGGTCGGCCTGTTCCTCGCGCCGCACCTCAATCTCGACCTCGCACAGCGGCGCGGGGACGATGGCTGGAAGCTGGGACTGCTCGCCGGCCCGCTGTTCGCCAGTCGCCGCTATGACGCTTACTTCTACGGCGTCGCGCCGCAGTACGCCACCGCCGATCGACCGGCGTTTCAGGCGCACGGCGGCTACGCGGGCACCCAGTTCATCGCCGCGCTGACGCGCCGCTACCCCGCCTGTTGGCTGGGCGCGTACCTGCGCCACGACACGCTCGCCGGCGCGAGCTTTGCCGACAGCCCGCTCATCAGGCGCGACAGCTACTGGTCGGGCGGCTTCGGGATCGCCTGGATCATCCGGCGCTCTGCACGGCTCGTGGACAGCGAAGATTGACCCCCTCCCGCACCCACCTCGTATTGATCCCGAGCTACAACCCGGGCCGCAGGGGTGTCGGGACGGTGCGCGCCGCGCGGGCGCAGTGGGCTCCGGTGTGGGTGATCGTGGATGGCAGCACGGACGGCTCGGGCGAGGCGTTCGCGCAGCTGGCGCGCAGCGATCCGCAGCTGCGCGTGTTGGTACGCGCCAGCAACGGCGGCAAGGGGGCGGCGCTGCTCGATGGCCTCATCGAGGCGCAGCGCGCCGGCTTCACCCATGCGCTCGCCATGGATAGCGACGGCCAGCACCCGGCGCAGTGCATCGGCGCCTTCATGGCCGCCTCCATCGCAGCCCCCGAGGCCATGATTCTCGGCGCGCCGGTATTCGATGCCAGCGCGCCGCGCATCCGCCTGCGCGGGCGCAGGATCGCCAACTGGTGCACCAACCTCGAGACGCTGTGGGCCGGAATACACGACACGCTGTTCGGCTTTCGTGTCTATCCGATCGCGCCGCTGCTCGCCGCGATGCGCACCAGCCGCTGGATGCGGCGCTTCGATTTCGACCCCGAGGCGGTGGTGCGCCTGAGCTGGCGCGGCGTTCCCGCCGTCAACCTGCCCGCCCCGGTGCGCTACTTCAGCGCCGCGGAGGGTGGCGTCTCACACTTTAACTACTGGCGCGACAACGTGCTGCTGACGTCCATGTACCTGCGGCTCGTTCCCGCCTTCCTGATCCGCCTGCCGCTCCTCATCGCGCGGCGCCTTGTATAATGGCGGCTGCCAACGCCCAAGCTCCGTCAAGGTCTCATGTCAGAGAAAGTGTCGCCCCTGCGGCAGCCCGCCGCCCCGGCCAGCGCCGCCGCACTCGTGCGCGAGGTCGCCGGCCTGGTCGTCGCGGCCCTGAACCTGGACCTCGCCCCCGCCGACATCGATGCGGACGCGCCCCTCTACGGTGAGGGCCTGGGTCTGGACTCGATCGACATCCTGGAAATCGCGCTGGTCGTGTCCAAGCAGTACGGCGTGCAGCTGCGCGCCGACAGCGAGGAGAACGAGCGCATCTTCGGCTCGCTGCGCCGGCTCGCCGACTACATCACCGCGCACAGGACTAAGTAGACATCGCACCCCTGCCGCTGATAGCGCACACCTCCGCCGACGCGGTCATCGCCTACCGCGCCGGGGTGCCGATTCTCGCGACGCAGTTCCTCGCCGACCTCACCCGGGTGGCACGGCTCCTGGGCGGCGGCGGCCACGTGCTCAACGCGTGCGCGGACCGCTATCACTTCACGGTGGGTCTCGCCGCGAGCCTGGTGTCCGGCAAGGTTAGCCTGCTGCCCTCGACGCACACCCCCGAGGTCATCCGCCAGCTCATCGCCTTCGCCCCGGACGTCGTCTGTCTCAGCGACGAGGCCGATTGCGGCATCGACCTGCCGCGCGTCCCGTTCCCCGGCGCCGCCGCCGCGGGGAGCGCGAGCCCGGCGCCCGTGCCCGCGATCGACACGGCGCAGCTCGCCGCCTGCGTGTTCACCTCCGGCTCCACGGGCACGCCGGTCCCGCACCGCAAGAGCTGGGGCCGGCTCATCGCCTGCGTGCGCGAGGAGGCCAATCGGCTGGGACTGTCCGGCAGCACCTGCGCCATCGTCGCCACGGTACCGCCGCAGCATATGTATGGCTTCGAATCGAGCGTGCTGCTGGCGCTGGGGTGCGGGCACGCGCTGTGCGCCGAGCGTCCTTTCTACCCCGCCGATATCGCCGCCGTGCTCTGCGCCGTGCCGCGCCCGCGGATCCTCGTCTCGACCCCGATTCACCTGCGCGCGCTGCTGGAGTCCGGGACCGCGCTGCCGCCGGCGGATCTGATCGTATCCTCCACCGCGCCTCTCACCCCACAGCTCGCCGCCGAGGTGGAGCAGCGTTTCAACACCCGGCTGCTGGAGATCTACGGCTCGACCGAGACCGGCCAGATCAGCGCGCGCCGCCCGACGCACACCCCCGAGTGGCGGCTGTGGCCGGGGGTCACGCTGTCGGTGAGGGACGGGGAGACCTGGGCGCAGGGCGGTCACATCGAGCAGCCGACGCGCCTGTGCGACGTGCTGGAGATGACGGGCGAGGAGACCTTCCTGCTGCACGGGCGGGTGGCGGATCTGGTCAACATAGCCGGCAAGCGCAGCTCGCTCGCGTACCTGAATCAGCAGCTGAATTGCATCCCCGGTGTCCTCGACGGCGCCTTCTTCCACTTCGATGACTCGCGCGCCTCGCACCCCGGCGTCGCCCGCGTGGCCGCCTGCGTGGTCGCCCCGCAGCTGGATGCGGCCCGGGTGGTGCAGGAGCTGCGCCGGCGGATCGATCCGGTTTTCCTGCCGCGCCCGCTGCTGTTGGTGGCGCGCCTGCCGCGCACCAGCACCGGCAAGCTCCCGCAGGAGGCCCTGAGGTCCCTCGCCGCGGCGCACCTGAAGTCAGGCGGGCTCCCGTGAGCGCCGTCACCGTCACCATCGGCGCGGAGCACCCGGCGCTCGCCGGACACTTTCCCGGCGCGCCGATTCTGCCCGGCGTGCTGCTGCTCGATGAGATGCTGCGCGCCGTGGAGCAGCAGCGCTCGTGCGCCGGCACGCGCTGGCGCATCGGCGCGGCGAAGTTCGTGAAGCCGGTGCGCCCGGGGGAGACGCTGACGCTCGAGCACGAGCCCCTGCCGAATGGCTCGATCGCTTTCCGCATCGCGAGCGCCGGACAAGCGGTCGCGCACGGGGTGCTCGTGCCCGCGATCGCGCCCACCGGGCCGCATGACGCCCGCGGCGCTGCCGTCCCCGCCGGCCCGCGGGCGAGCGCCGCGCAATGGGCGGGCGCACCCGAGCGCGGCAGCGCGACCCTGCTGCGGATCATGATCTTCCTGTCACTGCGGCTCGGCCGCCCCGTGGCGCGCTGTCTGCTGCATCTCATCGCGGCCTACTTCTTCGCGTTCGCACCCGGCGCGCGCCGCAGCGCGCGCCAGTACCTGCGCCGGGCGCTCGGGCGCGAGCCCGCCGCCCGGGATCGCTACCGGCAGGTGTTTGCCTTTGCCTCGACCATTCTCGATCGCCTCTATCTGATGCGCGAGCGCTACGGCCTGTTCGCGATTTCGATCGAGGGTGAGGAACTGATGCGCGACACGGTCGCGCGCGGCAGCGGGGCGTTTCTGCTCGGCGCGCACCTGGGGAGCTTCGAGATCATGAGCGCGGTGGGGCGGCGCCAAGCGGGTCTGCGCGTGGCGATGGCGATGTACGAGCACAACGCCAGCCGGGTCGCCGCGTTCTTCAGAGCCGGCAACCGGGTGAGCGCGCCGGAGATCATCGCGCTCGGGCGGCTCGGGGCGATGCTGCGCATCCGCGACTGCCTGGATGCGGGCAAGTTCGTCGGCATGCTCGCCGACCGCACCATCGCGGCTGCCCCGGCGCAGCTCGTGAGCTTCCTCGGACGAGCGGCGCTGTTTCCCTCGGGTCCCATGCGCGCCGCGGCCGCCTTGAGGCGCCCGGTGATTTTCATGACGGGCCTGTACCGCGGCGGCAATCACTACCACGTGGTGTTCCGGCAGATCGCCGATTTCTCACGGTCCGAACCGGCCGGCCGCGAGGCGGCGGTGCGTGATGCGGTCGCGCGCTACGTGGCGCTGCTGGAGGCGCACTGCCGCAGCGATCCGTACAACTGGTTCAACTTCTACGACTTCTGGCACGGCGCCGATGTCGGCGAGACCGCCTCCGAGCGCGGCGTGACCGGGTCGCCCCCGTGACCACCCGCGAGATCCACGCGGCCCCTGCGGCGCTCGCACTGGCGTGGGCGTGCGCATACGCTTCCACGGCCCCCGCAGCTCCTCGCGCCCCACCCGCCTGCAACGCTCAATCCGACCAGCCGGCCGCATTCGATGAGCTCATGCGGCTGCTCGCCACGCGCCGCCACGGCCACGTCAGGTTCGAGGAAGTCCACCAGATCGCGCTGCTCGAGCGTCCGCTGGAGTCCTCGGGCGAGCTCGTGTACGAGGCGCCGGATCACCTCGAACAGCGCACCCTCGCCCCCAGGGTCGAGACGCTCGTCCTCGATCACGGCGTTCTCACCGCGCGCCGCGGCTCTCGCACCACCACTCTCCCGCTGCGCGAATACCCGCAGGTCGCACCGTTCGTCGAGAGCATGCGCGCCACGCTGGCAGGCGATCGCGCCGCCCTCGAGCACCTCTTTCGCGTCGGGTTCACGGGGGATCTCGCTCACTGGACGCTGCGGCTCACGCCCGCGGATTCGACCCTCGCGCGCGCCGTGAAGGACATTCGCATCGAAGGCGCGCGAGAGGCGATCCGCACGGTAGAGATTCGACAGAACGACGGCGACCGCTCCGTCCTCACCATCGGTCCCGAAATCCCGCCATGAGGCGCGCGGCCGGTGCCGCCACCCTGATCTGGGTGCTGCTGGTGCTCGTCGCTGTGGTGATCGTTGCGCGCGCGACCTACGTCGCAGACCTCTCGGCGTTTCTGCCGCGCACCCCCAGCCCGCAGCAGCGTCTGCTCATCGAGCAACTGCGCGAGGGCCCGGCGGCGCACCTCATCATCGTGGCGCTCCAGGGTGCGGATGCAGGCACGCGAGCGCGGGGGTCGACACGGCTCGCGAGGCTTCTTGCGTCCGATCCTGCCTTCGTCGCCGTCAACAACGGGGATGCCGCGCGGCTCGAGCGCGATCGGGAGTTTCTGTTTCGCCATCGTTACCTGCTGAGCGCGGACGTCACCCGGCAGCGCTTCACGGCACAGGGACTGCGCGCAGCGATCAGCGCCTCCCTCGACAGGCTGGCCTCGCCCGAGGGGCTCCTCGTCAAGCCCTTGTTCGCGCGCGATCCGACCGGCGAGCTGCTCGGGATCATCGACTCCCTCGGACCAGGGCAGGCTCCGCATACCACCGAGGGCGTGTGGAGCTCGCCCGACGGCACGCGCGCGCTGCTGCTCGTGCAGACACGGGCGGCGGGATCGGATACGGATGCGCAGCAGGCGGCATGCGAAGCCATCCGGCGCGCGTTTGCGGCCGTGCTGGCCGCGCTCCCTGAAGGCCAGGGCGGCGCGCTGAGGCTCCTGATGAGCGGACCGCCGGTGTTCGCGGTCGCCTCGCGCGCCATCATCAAGAGCGAGGTCGTGCGGCTCTCCTCGATCAGCGCCGCGCTCATCGTGGTGCTGCTGCTCGCGGTGTATCGCTCCCTGCCCGCGCTGCTTCTCACCCTCGTGCCGGTGGCCTCGGGCGCGCTCGCGGGCGTCGCCTGCGTCGCGGCCGGCTTCGGCGCCGTGCATGGCATCACGCTCGGGTTCGGCATCACGCTGATCGGTGAGGCGGTGGACTACTCCGTCTACCTGTTCATCCAGGCTGCAGCCGACTTTCGCCACCTGGTGTGGCCCACCATCCGCCTGGGGGTCCTGACCTCGATCTGTGGATTCGCGGCGCTGCTGCCGTCGGCCTTCCCCGGCCTCGCGCAGCTCGGGCTTTATTCCATCGCCGGACTCATCGCGGCGGCGCTCGTCACGCGCTTCGTCCTGCCCCCCTGGAGGCAGCGCGTGCACCCGATCCGCGACCTCACGGCAGCAGGCGCGGCACTGGCGCGCTTTCTCGAGCGCGCCGCAAGCGCACGCGCAGTGTTGGTGCTGGTACCGGTGCTCACCGCCACAGTGCTGTACGCGCATCGTGGCGCGCTCTGGAGCCGCGAGCTGGCTTCGCTGAACCCGGTGTCGCTTGCGGACCAGGCGCTCGATGAGCGGTTGCGTGCCGACGCCGGCGTCCCGGACGTGCGTTTCCTGGCGATCGCATCGGGCCCCGACCGCGAAGCCGCGCTCGCGGCCGCGCAGACCCTGAGCGAGCGCCTCGCCCCGCTGGTCGAGTCAGGCGCGATCGGCGGCTTCGAGTCCCCGGCACGCTTCCTGCCGCCGCTCGCGACCCAGCGCGCACGCCGCGACGCTCTTCCCGCCGCCCTTGAGCTGCGCGCGCGGCTGACGACGGCGCTCTCCGGCCTGCCGGTGAGGGCCGCGGTGCTCGAGCCGTTCATCGACGACGTCGAGGCAGCGCGTCACGCTCCACCCGTGACCCCCGCCGACCTGGCCGGCACATCGCTCGGCGCCGCCGTGGATGCGCTGCTGGTAAAGGGGTCCGGCGGCTGGTCGGCACTGCTGCCGGTGTCGGCGACTTCAGGGGACCTGTCGAGCGCGGCCGTTGCGCAGTTGCGCGCTGCGGTCGCGGCCGACCCCGCCGCGCACGCCGCGGTGCTCGATCTGAAGGGGGAAGCCGACCGGCTCTACACGGGCTACCTCTCGGCAGCGTGGCGACTGGCACTCGCCGGATTCGCCGCCATCGTGCTGCTGCTCGTGATCGCGCTGCGCAGCCTCGCGCGGATGCTGCGGGTGGTGCTGCCGCTTGCCCTGTCGGTCCTCGCCGTCGTGGGGCTGCTGGCGGCGGCGGGGCGGCAGCTCACCATCCTGCATGTCGTGGGCCTGCTCCTCACCGTAGCGGTCGGCTCCAACTACGCGTTGTTCTTCGACCGCACCCGCGCACAACCGCATGCCGGGTCGGTGCCGCGCACCCTCGCCTCACTCCTGGTCGCGAACCTGGCCACCGTCGTGACATTCGGAGTGCTGGCGGTCTCGCGCGTGCCGGTGCTCGCGCATCTCGGCTCCACGGTGGCCCCGGGGGCGCTGCTCGCGCTGCTGTTCTCGGGAATGTTGGCCGGATCGGCCATGCGCCCCGGCGCGGCGCCCGGCTGATGCCGCGCTGAGGGCCGGATGCGCACGATCCTGCAAGCAGCCCACATCGGCCAGGCGGCATCCATCCGCGTGGTGATGCTGCCGGCCGCGTACTCGCGCCCCGAGGACTTCGTGCGCGAGGGCTTCGTCGAGGCGGTGCGCGCGCGCGCCTTGGCCGTCGATCTGGTGTTCGCCGCGCCCGAGCTGCCGCAGGTCGTGGATCGCAGCGTGCTCGATAGTCTGCACGAGGACATCGTCCGGCCGGCGCAGCGGGCGGGCTGCGCGGTCTGGGTCGGCGGGGTCTCACTCGGCGGCTACATTGCCCTGTCGTATGCGGCACGACATGCACGGGAGCTCGCGGGTGTGTGCGTGCTCGCCCCCTACCTCGGCAGCCACATCATCACCGGTGAGATCGAGCGTGCCGGGGGCGTGCACCGCTGGAGTCCCGGCGAGCTCGCGGACGATGAAGACGAGCGCCACCTCTGGCGCTTCATCAGGACCCACGGCGCCGCTCCCCTGAGCATGCATCTCGGCCTCGGGCGGGACGATCGCTTCGCGGCGCGTCAACGCTTGATGGCGGCCGCGCTCGCCCCCGAGGCCGTCGACACGGTGCCCGGCGGGCATGACTGGCCCACCTGGCGCACGCTGTGGGAACGATTTCTGGACGCGCGCTTGAGGCCCCACCCTACGCTGGCGGCTCGCCCCGGAAGGCAGCCCGGCTAGCGAAGCGCTGGCTCGCGCGGTAGCGCCCGAGCCGCTGTTGATGTACCACCGGCACCCATGGCCGAGCCTTCGAGCCAACATCGTAGCGGGCCCTCGGGGTTGATCCGCGGCTCCGTGGCGTGGCACGCCGCCGCCGCGGCCGTGACGCTCGTGCGGCCGCACTGGTGGCCCTGGAGCCTGTGCGCCGTGGTGGCCGATCATCTGCTGCTCACCGCCGCAGGACTGTGGCCGAGGAGCCGCCTGCTCGGCCCGAACTGGACCCGGCTGCCGGCCACTGCCGGTGGCGCGGGGGCGATCGCCATCACCATCGACGATGGCCCCGACCCCGAGGTCACCCCGCACGTGCTCGCGCTCCTCGAGCAGCACGGCGCCAGAGCCACCTTCTTCTGCATCGGCGAGCGGGTGGCCCGACACCCGGGCCTGGCCCGCCAGATCGTGCGGTGCGGCCACGGCATCGAGAATCACAGCCAGCGCCATCTGCAACGCTTCTCGCTCCTCGGGCCCCGCGCGCTGGCGCGGGAGATCGGCTGCGCGCAGCAGGCCATCGCGGCGGCGACCGGCGAAGTCGCGCAGTTCTTCCGCGCGCCCGCGGGCTTGCGCAACCCCTTCCTCGAGCCGGTGCTGGCGCGCGCCGGTCTGCGCCTGGTTAGCTGGACCCGGCGCGGCTTTGACACCGTGAGCGGCAGTGCGCCTCGCGTGCTCGGCAAACTCACACGCCACCTCGCAGACGGCGACATCCTGCTGCTGCACGATGGACACGCCGCGCGCACCGCCGCCGGGGGCGCGGTGATCCTGGAGGTGCTGCCGCCCCTGCTGGCGGCGGTCAGCGCCGCGCGGCTCACCCCCGTCACGCTGCGCGCGGCCGCGGATCGTGCCGGGAGACACTGACGTAGACTAGCGGCGCATGGATCCGCTCGCGCTCACCAGCTTCACGGCCACGAGCTGCATCGGTCGCGGTGTGGCCGCCACGCTCGCCACGCTGCGCGAGCGGCGCACGGGGCTCGCCCCGTGCGCCTTCGAGACGGTGAGGCTCGACACCTGGGTGGGCGAGGTTGCGGGCGTCGATGAGGCCCCGCTGCCGGCGAGGCTGCGCGAGTTCGAGTGCCGCAACAATCGCCTGGCCCACCTCGGCCTCGCCCAGGACGGTCTTACCGAGGCGGTGCAGCGCGCCGCTGAGCGCTACGGGCGTGAGCGCGTCGGGGTGTTTCTCGGCACCAGCACCTCGGGGATCCTCGAGACCGAGCTCGCCTACCGCGAGCGCGACCCGGTGAGCGGTGCGCTGCCGGCGCAGTTTCGCTACCGCGGCGCGCACAACACGTTCTCGCTCGCGGCGTTCGCGCAGCAGGCGCTGCGGCTGTCGGGCCCGGCCGTGGTGATCTCGTGCGCGTGCTCCTCGAGCGCCAAGGTGTTCGCCTCGGCGCGGCGCGCCATCGAGGCGGGGCTGATCGACGCCGCGCTCGTCGGCGGGGTGGACTCGCTGTGCCTCACCACGCTCTATGGCTTTCACTCCCTGCAGCTGGTGTCGCGCACGCCGTGCCGGCCCTTCGACGTCGCGCGCGACGGTATTTCCATCGGCGAGGCCGCGGCGTTCGCGCTGCTCGAGCGTCCCGGGGCGAGCCTGGACGCGAATGCGGTGCTGCTGCTCGGGGTCGGCGAATCGAGCGACGCGTACCACATGTCCGCCCCGCATCCGCAAGGCCGTGGCGCACGCGCCGCCATGCTGCAGGCGCTGCAGGCCGCCGCCCTCGCCCCGCAGGATATCGAATACATCAACTTTCACGGTACCGGCACGCCGAGCAACGATGACGCCGAAGCCCGCGCCGTGACGGGCGTGCTCGGCAATGAGACCCCCGGCAGCTCGACCAAGGGGGCAACGGGCCACACGCTCGGCGCCGCCGGCGCGCTCGAGGCCGTGATCTGCGCGCTCGCGCTGCGGCACGGAGTGATGCCGGCGGGCGTCAACACCACCGAGGTCGACCCGGCGCTCAGCGTGCACTACCTGCGCGATAACCGTGTCACGCCCCTGTCGCGCGTCATGAGCAACTCCTTCGGCTTCGGCGGCTCCAACTGCAGCCTGATCTTCGGCCGCGCCGGGTGAGCGCGATGGCGGCACTCGCGGCGTACGTGGACGGCATCGGGCTCCTCGGACCGGGCATCGGTGACTGGCCGGCCGGGGCGCGAGTGCTCACCGGGCAGACACCCTGGGCGCGCGCGCCGACGGTGCTGCCCGCGCCCGAGTGCCTGCCGAGCGCCGAGCGCCGGCGCACCGGCACCGTCGTGCGGCTGGCGCTGGCGGTCGGTCTGGAAGCCACCGCGCGCGCCGGCGCGGCCCCGGCGGCTCTGGCGGCGGTGTTCGCCTCCTCCGGCGGCGACGGTCAGAACTGTCACGAGATCTGCCAGGTGCTGGCTTCCGCCGAGCGGCAGCTGTCGCCCACCCGCTTTCATAACTGCGTGCACAACGCCGCCGCCGGCTACTGGAGCATTGCGACCCAGGCCACTGCCGCCTCCAGTGCGCTGTGCGCCTATGATGCGAGCTTTGCAGCGGGACTGCTGGAGGCCTTACTTCAGGTGGCTGTCGAGCGAACCGCGGTACTGCTCGTCGCCTACGATGCGGGTTACCCCGAACCTTTGCACCGCCACCGTCCCATCCCGGACGCATTCGGCGTGGCGCTGGTGCTGGCGCCGGCGGTGAGCGCCGCGTCGCAGGCGCGCCTCACCGCCGCGCTCGGCGCCCCCGCGCCGGATGGCATGGCTGACGGCGCGCTCGACAGCTTGCGCCGATCGATTCCCGCCGCCCGCAGCCTGCCGCTGCTCGCACAGCTGGCGCGGCGCAGCACCGGCCGCGTGGTGCTCGACTACCTCGGCGGCCGGGGCCTGGCGGTGGAGTTGAGCGCATGCCCTTAGACCGACTGTGGATCGAGCAGCACATCCCCCACAAGGGCCGCATGTGCCTGCTCGATGAAGTGCTGTCCTGGGACGCCACGCGCATTCGCTGCCGCAGCGCGACGCACCGCAGCCCCGACAATCCGCTGCGCCTGCACGGGCGCCTGGGCGCCGCCTGCGGCATCGAGTACGCCGCGCAGGCCATGGCGGTGCATGGCGCACTGGTGGCCGCCAGCGCGCCGCTCGCCAGCACCGTTTCCAGCAGCGTGCGCGGCAGCATCGGCTCGACCGTCGGCTACCTGGCGAGCGTGCGCAACGTCGCGCTGCACGTCGCGCGCCTGGACGATCTGCAGGCCGATCTCATCGCCGCCGCCGAGCGCGTCACCGGCGATGCACGCACGGTGCTGTATGAGTTCTCGGTGTGGAGCGCGCAGCAGCCGCTCGTGAGCGGGCGCGCCAGCATCGTATTCGACGCCGGCAGCCACGCATGAGCGCCGCTCCCCGACGCGCCCTGGTGACGGGCGGCAGCGGTGGCATCGGTGGTGCGCTGTGCCGCCGCCTGGCGCGTGATGGCCACCACGTGTACGTTCACTCGCATCGCGGCGTGGCGGCCGCCGAGGCGCTGGTGCGGGACATCGTCGCGGCCGGTGGTCACGCCGGCGCCATCAACTTCGACATCACCGATACCGCCGCCACACGTGCGGCGCTCGAGGCGGTGCTCGAGGCAGGTCCCATCCAGATCCTGGTCAACAACGCGGGCGTGCACGATGACGCGGTATTGCCGGGCATGAGTCCGGAAGCATGGCACCGGGTGATCGACGTGTCGGTCAACGGCTTCTTCAACGCCACGCAGCCGCTGCTGCTGCCCATGATCCGCACCCGCTGGGGCCGGATCGTCAACGTGTCATCCATCGCCGCGCTGATCGGCAACCGGGGCCAGGTCAACTACGCGGCCGCCAAGGGGGCCCTCAACTCCGCCACCAAGGCGCTCGCGCTCGAAGTCGCGACCCGCGGCGTCACGGTGAACGCCGTGGCCCCCGGCATCGTCGAGACCCCGATGACGGCCGGGCTGTTCGACGCCCGGGCCATCGAGCGGCTGGTGCCCATGAACCGCCTGGGGGCCCCCGAGGAGATCGCCGGCGTCGTGTCGTTCCTGGTGTCGGAGGATGCCTCCTACGTGACCGCACAGGTCATCTCGGTGAGCGGCGGCATGGCGTAGACTGCCGCGTCCCTTCGCAGGAGAGCTCCTCATGCCGATCAGGCCCCGCGTGCTCGTGGCGGCAGCCACCACCTTGAGCCTGTGTGCGCTCCTCGCCAGCGCGAGCGTGCTCAGCGCGGAGGCGCCTGCCGCGCAAGGCGCATCCGCCGCCCAGCTGATCGAGAAGCTCGGCCTGCACGTCGCTTCGCAGCCGGTACGCGAACGGCCCGGCTGGCGGCCGCCGCGAATCGTGCTGGTGAGCGAGCGGCAGCATGATCTGCTGCCGGTGCTCCAGCAGGCGGCCCCGCGCGCGAAGCTGATCGACATCACCGCAGCGACGCCCCGCGAGATTGCCGCCGCGGACGCCACGATCGGCGTGTGCTCGGCCCAGGTGCTGGCGCAGGCGAAGCAGCTGCGGTGGATCCAGTGGCCCGCCGCCGGCGTCGAACGCTGCGTGCAGCAACCCCTGATGCGCGAGCGTCATCTGCTGCTGACCAACCTGCAGCGCACCATGGGCCCCAGCATGGCCGAGCACGTGCTGGGGATGATGCTCATGTTGAGTCGCCACCTGGACTACTTTCTGAAGGAGCAGCAACAAGCTCATTGGGCGGAGGACAACACACCGCACCTCGCGGACCTGGAGGGCAAGACCGTGTTGGTGGTGGGCCTGGGGGGTATCGGCACCGAAGTCGCCCGGCGCACCCATGCTTTCGGCATGCGCGTGATCGCGACGCGCGCCAGCGGCCGCACCGGGCCCGACTACGTCAGCTACGTCGGACTGCCCGATGAGCTGCTGAAGCTCGCGAAGGATGCCGACTTCGTGGTCAATTGCGCGCCGCTCACACCCCAGACGACGGGTATTTTCAACCACGAGTTCTTTGCGAGCCTCAAGCCCGGCGCTTACTTCATCAGCGTGGGACGCGGGCGCAGCACGGTGACCGCGGATCTGATCGCCGCCCTCGAGAGCGGCAAGCTCGCCGGCGCGGGCCTCGACGTCGTGGATCCCGAGCCCCTGCCCTCCGACAGTCCCCTGTGGCGCCTGCCGAACGTCATCGTCACCCCGCACGTGTCGGCCGATACGCCGCTGGCCGAAGAGCAGCGCACCGCGTTGCTGCGGGAGAATCTGCGGCGCTATGCCGCGGGCGAGCCGATGCTGTCGGTGGTGGACATCGAGCGCGGCTACTGAGGCCGCGGTTGGAGCGGTGCCGCGCGTCGCTAGTGGCGCTCCTGCAGCCAGGAAATGATGCGGGCCGGGATCTCGTGCGCCGCCTTGCGGCTCACGTACATGCCGATGTGCCCGGTGTCGATGCCACAGCCGGTGTAATCGGCGCTGCCGAGGTAGCGCTGCATGGCCGCCGAGGCGTCCGGCGGCACGATGTGATCCTCGAGCGCGTAGAGATTGAGCACCGGCTGGCGGATCTCTCCCAGGTCCACCCTGCGGCCACCGATTCGCAGCGTCCCGCGGGTGAGGCGGTTCTCCTGGTAGAACCACCTGACGAACTGCGCCAGCGCGAGCGCCGCCTGCGGCGGGCTGTCGAAGATCCATCTCTCCATGCGCACGAAGTCCTCGAGCGCGCGCTGATCGCTGTTGCCGGTGAGCAGCCGCACGTACTTGTGTTGCGTCAGGCGAAACGGCATGAGCGACAGGAACAGCCCGTTGAGCACCTCGCCCGGCACGTTGCCACTTTGCATGAGCAGCTCGGTGTCGAGCCCCCGCACCCACTTCGACAGCAGGTCGTCGGGCGTGTGGAAATCCACCGGGGTGGTGAGCGTCACGAGATTCGCCACCTGCTTGCCGTGCAGCGCCGTGTAGCACAGGCTCAGCACGCCGCCCTGGCAGACCCCGAGCAGGTCGAGCGCCTCGGCGCCGTGGTTGTCGAGGAGGTGGCGCACGCTGCCCCCGAGATGGCGCTCGATGTAGTCCTCGAGATCGACGCAGCGGTCGGCATCGTCCGGATCGCCCCAGTCGATCAGATACACCGACAGGCCCGCCTCGAGCAGCCGCCGCACCAGCGAGCGGTCCGGCTGCAGGTCGAGCACGTACGGGCGGTTCACCAGCGCAAAGCAGATGAGCACCGGCCTGCCTGCGGCGCGCGACGGCGCCTCCGCTAGCGGCAGGTACTGATACAGAGTCGTCTTGCCGCAGCTCCACACGGCGCGCTTCGCCGAGCAGCCCACGGTGACGCCCTGCACCTCGCGCAGCCGCGTCAGGGTCTGCGCGATCCGCAGCGTGAGCTCCGCAAACACCGCCTCGGCGTCGGGGGCGAACGGCCTCAAGCGCGCGCCTTGCGCGGGCGCTTGCGACGCCCTGTGCCCGCCGGCCGCGTGGGGCGCGGCGCGCCCGCCCCCCTGGAGCGCGCCGCCTCGGCGAGCTCGGCGAGCTGCCGGCGCAGATCCTTCAGCTGCGCGTAGAGCGCGTCCACTTCGTTGCGGCTCGGCAGTCCGAAGGCGCGTACCAGCGTCTCGGCGTGCCGGCGCTGCTCCACCAGCAGCGCCGCCGAAGTGTTCGCAAGCTCCGCCTGCAAGCGGCAGAAGTCATCCTTGCGGACCGTCGCGGCGTAGCTCTCCTCGGCGCAACTCACCCACAGCTCATAGAGCTTGAGCGCGTTGTCGAGCGACGGCGCGCCGCCCGCCATCGCACCGAGGCGCGCGACGAAGCGCCGCGCGGCGGTGCCGGCGATCTCGCTCCAGTGCGAGGCGAGCTGTCCCTGCAACTGCGCGAGCCGCGCGACCAGGTCCCAGGTGCGTTGCGCGTCCTGTTGCGGGGCGGCCCCCGCGCCGAGCGGCAACGGGCCGAAGAACCCCGCCTGGGCGGCACCGACTCCCGCGCCAGGACCCGACGCTGCGGCGTTGGCGGCGGCGAACCAGGGACCGGCCGACTGGGAGGTCTTGAGCCATTGCTCGAACTGCCCGGCGAGCGGACCTGCGAGCGAGGACCAGTCCCGGCCCGCGCCCGCCGCGCCTGCTCCGGGCATGCCAAAGCTCCTCAGGAGCTCAAAGAAGCGCTCCGCGGCGCCGGTAAAGGCCGCGTCGGGCTTGAAGGCGGCATGGGTGAAGGGTGTTTCCATGTTGTATGCGCTGCCGAAAACCAGGTCGCAGGGACGATGACGCCCTCAGGCGGTAGGCAGGGGCGAGCAGTGAAAAGCCGCTTTTTTACCAGGGCGCTCGGGGACTAGAACCGTGAAGACCGTCATTGTGCGCTGCATACAGAGGGACTACCATCCCAGGCGTCGAGACTGCCGCCCGCGCCCTGGGGCTCGCGCCCGCGCGGCCGGCTGAAAGAGCGCAAACATGGCCGAAGAGCGCCTGATACGCAAATACGCCAACCGGCGTCTGTACGACGCGCAGGACAGCCGCCACGTCACCCTCGATGACCTGCGCAAGCTGATCGCGGGCGGCCAGCGGATCAAGGTGGTGGACGACAAGAGCGGCGCCGACATCACGCGCAGCGTCCTGCTGCAGATCATCGCCAGCCAGGAGCAGTTCGGAACCCCGGTGCTGAGCCTGCAGCTGCTCGAGGCCATCATTCGCTTCTACGGCAATCCGATCCAGCAGATGCTGACGTCGTACCTGGAGCAGAGCATCGGCGGGCTGCTGCGCCAACAGAATCTCATGCAGGCCGAGATGGCCAAGGCGCTCGAGACACCCATGGCGCCGATCGCGGAGATGGCGCGCCAGAACATGGAAATGTGGGCCAAGATGCAGGCATCGATGCTGTCGGCCTTCACCCCGAGCGCCACGCCCGCCGGCGGCCCCGCGCCATCCAAACCCGATTCCGGCAAGCGTCGCGGCTGAAGCGCGCATCGCGCACGAGCACTTGGCGCCCGCAGTCTCCCCTCGTATCCCAGCAGGAGTGACCCGCCCGTGGATGTTCGCGGCAAAACCATTCTCGTCACCGGAGCCGGGCGCGGCATCGGCCGCTCGCTCGCCCTGCACTTCGCCCGCAAGGGCGCCAGTCTTGCCCTGCTGGACACCAACGCCGAAGACCTGGCGGAGAGCTGCGCGCGCTGTAGCGAGGTGGGCGTGGTGGCACGCAGCTACCTCGCCGATGTCGCCAACGAGGACAGCGTGGTGGGCGCGCTCGATCAGGTGACGGCGGATTTCGGGCGCCTGGACGGCCTCATCAACAATGCCGGCATCGTGCGCGATGCACTGCTGGTCAAGGTGAAGGACGGTCAGGTGGTCGGCAAGATGACGCTCGCGCAGTGGCAGGCGGTCATCGACGTGAATCTCACCGGGGTGTTCCTGTGCGCGCGCGAAGCGGCGCAGCGCATGATCCAACGCGCGGTCGGCGGCGTGATCGTGAACCTCTCGAGTATCTCGCGGGCCGGCAATGTCGGGCAGACCAACTACACCGCCGCCAAGGCGGGCGTCGCGGCGATGACCGTGGTGTGGGCGAAGGAGCTGGCGCGCTACGGCATCCGCGTCGGCGCGGTCGCCCCGGGCTTCATTCGCACCCCCATGGTCGAGAGCATGAAGCCCGAGGCGCTGGCGAAGATGACCTCACCCATACCGCTCGGTCGCCTGGGCGAGCCGCAGGAGATCGCCCACGCGGTCGGCTTCATATTCGAGAACGAGCTGTTCACCGGTCGCTGCCTCGAGGTCGACGCCGGCCTGCGTATGTGATCATCCTTATGTGCAGCGCAAAAATACTATCCCATAAACGAAACTGCAATCACCGCTTACTCTCTATATTCAGTTTAAATATTAATAGGTTATCTATATTTTAGTCGAGTCGAGTCGAGAGGATGATGTTTCTCTTGCAGTGCATACAGACTGTGCTACAATCTTCTCCATTGGACACACACCCGCACAGGAGAAACGACCATGATCGACCGGACTTTCGACCCCAACACGATGATTGCCGCGGCCCGTGAGGCGTTCGCGCCCGTTCTGAAGGCGCAGCAGGAAGGCTTCAAGACCCTCGAGCGCCTGGCGCGGCTGCAGTACGCCGTCGCCGGCGATGTGCTGGAGAGCGGCCTGGCGCGCGTGAACGTTGCGTTCAGCGCGACCAACCCCACCGAGCTGATGAACAAGCACGCCGAGCTCACCACCCAGTTCGTGGACAAGCTGCGTGCGCGTGCCGAGGAGTTCGCGACGGTCACGTCCGAGATCCAGAGCCGCTTCACCCAGCTGGGCAGCGAAATCGCCGCCAAGGCAGTGCCGGCGCGCAAAGCGGCCTGATATCTTGCGGTATCCCACACCCGGGGGCGCACGCTCCCGGGTGTGCCTTCTGGGGAGACCGCCTTGAGTGTCCATGCGAAGAAGAAAGCCCGGACGCGCACACGCCGGGCAGCGCCGCAGGCGCGCAGCAGCGCCGGCGCACGCGAAGTTCCCCGGCCTGCCGAGGGCGTGAAAGCGCCCCTGAAGGCGCAGATCGAGCGCCACCTGCGCGCCCAGCTCGCCGCGCTCACCGGAGGGCTCGCTCCGGATGACTACCTCAACGCCTGGTGGGAGTGGTACCTGAAGCTCGCCACTCAACCGCCGCGCCAGGCGCAGCTGGCGCGCAGCGCCTACGAGAAAATCCTCGACAGCTGGCAGTTCATGGCGAGCGCCGCCGGCGGCACGCCGCTGGCCCCGGGGCATGAAGAGCTGGGGTTCAGCGACGCCGCCTGGAACGTGTGGCCCTTCAACGCCTACGCGCGCACGTACGCCAACTGGGCCTCCTGGTGGCAACAGGCACTGGCCCCGCCGGCGGCCGCCGCCGATCCGGAGCAGTCGCGCCTGAACTTCGCCGGGCGGCTGCTGCTGGAAGCCGCCTCGCCGGCGAATTTCCTGCAAACCAATCCCGAGCTGCTCAACAGGACGGCCGCGGAATCGGGCCACAATCTCATCCGTGGACTGAAGCACTGGCTCGAGGACGCGCAGCGTGCGGTGAGCGGCGCTCGCCCGGCCGGAACCGAGCAGTTCGAGGTGGGCAAGGAGGTGGCGGTGACGCCCGGCAAGGTGGTCTTCCGCAACCGGCTCATCGAGCTGCTGCAGTACGCGCCGCAGACGCCCGAGGTGTACGCCGAGCCCATCCTGATCACCCCGGCCTGGATCATGAAGTACTACATCCTCGACCTGTCGCCGCGCAATTCCCTGGTGCGCTACCTGGTCGAGAAAGGTCACACGGTATTCATGATCTCCTGGAAGAACCCGGGTGCCGCCGACCGCGAGCTGGGCATGGACGACTATCTGCAGCTCGGGTTTCTCGATGCGCTGGCGCAGGTGCGCCGCCTCATCCCGCAGCACCCGGTGCACGCGGTCGGCTACTGCATCGGCGGCACGCTGCTGGCGATCGCCGCGGCGGCGCTCACCCAGGCGGGCGAGGCGCCGTTCGCCTCGTTGACCCTGCTCGCCGCCCAGACCGACTTCAGCGCACCCGGAGAGCTGTCGGTGTTCATCACGCCCAGCCAGATCGCCATGCTCGAGGCGATGATGCAGAAATCCGGCGTGCTGGAGAGCGAACGCATGGGCGCGGCATTCGCCCTGCTGCGCTCGCGCGACCTGCTGTGGAAGCCGGCGGTCGATCAGTACATGCGTGGCGAGCGCCCCAAGCTCAACGATCTCATGGCCTGGAATGCCGACGGCACGCGCATGCCCTGGCGCATGCACAGCGAGTATCTGGAGCGGCTGTACCTGAAGAACGAGCTGGCGCGCGGTGAGTTCACCGTCAGGGGCGAGAGGATCGATCTGTCCTGCCTGCGTGCGCCCATGTTCGTGGTCGGAACCGAGACCGACCATGTGGCGCCATGGCGCTCGGTGTACAAGGTGCGCGATCTGACGCGCAGCTCCGACTACACCTTTCTCCTGACGAGCGGCGGCCACAACGCCGGCATCGTCAGCGGGCCGGTGCACCCGCGGCGCCGGCACCGCCTGCTCACCTGGTCCAACGCCACCGCCAGGCTGTCGCCGGATGAGTGGTTGAAGAGCGCGCCGCCGCTGGAGGGCTCGTGGTGGCCCGCCTGGCAGCACTGGCTCATCGAGCATTCCACCGCGAAGCGACAACCCGCCGGCACCCTGCGCGCCGCTGCCGGCGCCCAGCAGCGTGCGCTCGAGGATGCGCCCGGGAGTTACGTGCGCGGATGAGCGCCCGCCGCAGGCGCTGCCGGGCGGCCCGAGTCAGATGCGTTGGTTTCATTTCCGATCCGCGTACACCCTCACCAGACGGTACAGGAAGTCGCGACACTCCAGCAGCGACTTGACGCCGACGTACTCGTTGAGGCCATGGATGTGGCCGAAATCCGGGCCCAGGAATAGCGGTTCGATGCCGTAGGTCGGGATGCCGGCCGCGTTCAGGAATTGGCCGTCGGTCGCGCCGGGCTGCAGGATCGGCAGCACCGGCACGCCCGGCCAGAACTGTGCCGCGAGCTTCTCGATGGGTGCCAGGATCTCGCGCGTCAGCGGCGGGGGCGGGGAACTCGGCCCTCGCGTCTCGAGCGTCGTCACCTTGACCGCCGGGTCGGCCACCAGCTCTTCGAGCTTCGCACGCACCGTCTCCTGCGTGACGCCAGGGAAGATGCGGCAGTTGATGTTCGCCCGCGCCCGCTGCGGCAGGGCGTTGGTCGCGTGTCCGGCCTCCAGCATGGTTGCGACGCAGGTCGTGCGCAAGGTCGCGTTCCAGCCCGGATCCTTCGCGGACACCAGCCCGATCGCCTGCGCATCGGCCGGATCGCGCACCAATGCCTGCATGGCGCTGGCAAGGGCCGCTTGGCCCTGGGCCGCTTGTATCTTCGCCATGCCAGTGAAGTACGCGCGGTTGCCGTCGGTGAACTGCGGCGGGAACGTGTAGGCCTCGATCTTCTTCAGGGCGCCCGCGAGTCGATAGATGGCGTTGTCTTTCACCGGTAGCGAGCTGTGCCCTCCGGAATTGATGACCTCGAGACGGTAGTTCTGGGAGGTCTTCTCGCCCGCCTGGACTTCCAGGGCAACCCGGTGTCCCCCGGCGTCGAGCTCGCCCCGCGCTCCCTCGTTGATTGCAAACGCCGCGTCGATGAGGTCGCGGCGGTTCTGGGTGAGCCACTGGGCGCCGTTCAGGGCGCCCGAGGTCTCTTCACCGCAGGTGAGCGCGAGTTTCAGCGTGCGCAACGGTCGGTAGTTCTGTTCGCGGAAGCGAACCAGCGTGTCGACCCATATTGCGCCCTCGGCCTTGTCGTCGACGGCCCCGCGCGCGTAGAAATTGCCGTTCTCTTCCACGAGCGTGAACGGGTCGCGCGTCCAGTCTTCGCGCTTCGCCTCGACCACATCGAGGTGCGCCAGCAGCAGAATCGCCTTGAGCTTCGCGTTGCGCCCCGGATAAACCGCGACCAGGCCGCCTTCCTTCGGATGCCCGGGCGCGGTGAACAAGTGCAGCTCGTCGTCGGTGTACCCGGCGGCCTTGAGGCGCGCCGCCATGCGCTCGGCGGCCAGCGTGCAACTGCCGGCGGACAGACTGGTGTTCGTCTCGACCAGCTCCTTGTACAGCTCGCGGAAGCGCTGCTCTGCGGAGGGCGGCTGCGCTCGCGCGCTCGCGCCTGCGATGAGCAGCACAGTTGCGGCGGCGACAGCCAGCGCCTTGTGCATCGAGGTCTCCCCGGTTTGCCGCCGCAATTAGACGTGCGCCCGGCGGGCCGGCGCAAGTGGGCGCGGCAATGCTTTGCGAATACCCTGACGGCAGGCATCATGGGGCCGCTCCAAAGCGGGCCCGCTGCCGGAAGCGGCCACTCCAGGATGAGGGGAGTCTCCAGATGCGTCCCATGGGTTGCCTCGGCGCCATCGCCTTATGCCTCGCACGCCTGTGCATCGCGCATGATTCGACCGCGACGCCAGCCGCCAACATAGCGACACCCACGGTGATTGTCCGAGCCGGATCGCTCATAGATGGCACGAGTACACGGCCGCTGCGAAATGCGGAGATCGTGATCCGCGGCAACCGTATCCTCGACGTGTACACGGCGGGGACGCATCCGCCGCCGTCAGGGGCACGGGTGATCGAGCTGGGCGCCGCCACCGTTCTTCCGGGTCTCATCGATTGTCACACTCATATCTTCCTGCAGGGCGAGGTACCTGCGGCCGGCGGCTACGATGTGCAATTGCTGAAGTTCCCTGCCTCCTACCGCGCGGCGCGCGCGATCGTGGCAGCGCGGCGTGCGCTGGAACAGGGGTTCACGACGATTCGCGATGTCGAGACCGAGGGCGCGGGATATGGCGACGTCGGCATCAAACAGGCGATCAACGAGGGCTACATTCCGGGCCCGCGAATGTTCGTATCGACGCGCTCGATCTCGACGACCGGTGGCTACGTGCTGGAAGGGTATGCGCCCGAGCTCGTGGTGCCGAAAGGAGCACAGCTGATCGACGGCCCCGTCGAGGCGCGCAAGGCCGCGCGCGAGCAGCTGGATCACGGCGCGGACTGGATCAAGGTGTACATGACGCACCGCTCCTGGGTCGATGAGCAGGGTGCGCTCGTTTCACAACCCACCCTGACGGTCGAGGAGCTCAAGGCCATCGTGGACGAGGCGCACGGATGGCGCCGCAAGGTCGCCTGCCACGCCTATAACGGGCCGGGCCTGCAGCGAGCCCTGGATGGCGGTTGCGACTCCATCGAGCATGGTCTGGAGCTCACCGACGCGCAGATCGCGCAGATGATCAAACAAGGCACGTGGTACGTACCCACGCTGGCTGTCTACTATTACGATCACGATCCGCCGGACACGCCGACCGGAATCCGCGACCGCAAGCGCGTCGCCGTCCATGGCGTCTCGTTCCAGAAGGCGTTACGGGCCGGCGTCAGGATAGCCTTCGGAACCGACGTCGGCGGCTTCGTGTGGTCCGATCCGATCGCCCAGGAATTTGCCCGCGAGGTCGAGTTCGGGATGACACCGATGCAGGCGATTCAGTCCGCCACGTCGCGGGCCGCGGAGCTGCTCGGCGAGCGCGCCGAGCTGGGCGTGGTGGCGCCCGGAGCGTACGCGGACCTGATCGCGGTGGCGAGCGATCCGCTCGAGGATGTCAATGTACTGAAGAACGTGGGATTCGTGATGAAGGACGGGGTGGTGTTCAGGTCGACGCTGAGCTCTGCAGGCAAATGAACGCGCTTCAGCACCGGTCCAACGGGGTGTTGCCGCCGGTGAACTGCGCGCGCGCCTGCGCCAGCCGATAGGCGTGCCCGGCGCGCCACCTCCTCCAGTCCCGCAGGCCGTTGATCGCATAGACCAGCTTGAACAGTCGCAGGCGCCTCACCACCTTCGGCGTATCGAACAGGTCGCCAGCGAGCATGGAGATCACGCTCTGCTCCAACTGCCAGGTATTGTTCGGATGACTGAACATCTGGCGCATGATCGGCCCATTGAAGCGGTAGATAAAGAACGAGAATCGCTCCATGCCGGTGCGCTGGCGCTTTTCCAGCTTGCGCAACAGCCGCAATTCGGTGGCTGGCTCGCGCAACGCGGCATCCACCACTGCCGCCGCCCGTTCCGCGCCGCTCATCGCCAGATAAACGCCGGAGGAGAACACCGGATCGATGAATGCGAACGCGTCACCGACCAGTACCCAGCCCGGCCCGCCCATCTGCTTCGAGTCATAGGAATAGTTGCCGGTGACGCGCACCTCGTTGCCGATCAGCTCGGCCCCCCTGACACGCTGCCACAGTGCGAGGTTGCGCTTGAGAGTGTCGAGCAGGAACTCGAGCGTGCGACCTTTGCGCTGCTTGAGGTAGTCCGGCCAGCACACCGCGCCCACGCTCATCACACCCGCGGGCAGCGGAATCATCCACATCCAGCCATGCTCGAACCTGTACATGCTGATGTTGCCCGCGTCCTCGCCCGCTCGCGCATCCGCGCCGCGGAAGTGGCCGAAAATCGCCGCGCTCTGATGCCGGTTGTTCTTGCGGCGCAGCTTTTTTTTCGCTGCCAGGAAGGTATCGCGGCCGCTGGCATCGACCAGGTAGCGCGCCTGAAGCCGATAACTGCGGCCGTCATCGGTGCGCACTTCGAGTCGAGTGTCACGCGGACCACGCTGCTCGATGTTCAGCGCCTCATGACCCTCGCGCGCGCTCGCACCGCACTCGCGCGCGTGCGCGAACAGCATCCTGTCGAAGTCCTGCCGCCACACCTGATAGGCGTGCGGCGGACTGTTGCCGATGGCACGATCGAAGGCGAAGGTGTTGTAGCCCTGCTCGTTGTCGGCCTCGAAATCCGCGCCGCGCTTGTACACGCCCAGCGCGCGTACCTTCTCCAGCACGCCGAGCCGCTCGAATATGGGCAGATTCATCGGCAGCAGCGACTCGCCGATGTGGAAGCGCGGATGATGCGCCTTCTCCAGCGCTATCACGCGATAGCCCCGGCGGGCCAGAAGGGCCGCGGCGGTGCTGCCGGCCGGGCCGCCGCCGATCACTGCCACGTCGCATTGCTCGGCCGCCGTCTCCATCGACGCGCATTATGATCCAAGCCGAACGGCACGTGGGGGGCGCGTATCGTGTCGCGTGGGCCGCTGTCGCGACGGCTCGTGCCGGCCTTGCGGTTCCGCAACTGGCTGATCTGGCTGGGAGATTGCGGGGTCGATGGACCTAGAACTTCACGCTGAGCGCCAGGTAGAGCTGTCGACCGAGCGCCTCATAGGTCCCGTAGGTGTTCGGTGCGCCTCCGGGTTGAATGGCAAGCGGAACCAGCGGCGGATTGCGGTCGAACAGATTGTTCACTCCACCGCGTACGTCGACGCCCTTCCAGCCGCGGTAGCCGAACGAGAGGTCGACATAGCTGATGTTGGGGATCTGCTGCAGGTCCTGGTCGAACGACCCCTGGTACGCCACGAGGTGCAGCTGCGGCTGCGGATCGTTGTTATCGTTGCCCACCTTGCCGATGAAGCGCCAGTTGAGCGAAGCATCCACGTTCCACGGCATCTCCCAGGTGGCGCGCACATTGTGCCGCCAGCGCGGGTTGACCGTCTGACACGTTAGCCCGAACAGACCGGCGCAATCGTAGTGAGGCCCGCCGGCGATCGGCTGAGTGGTGGCATGCAGCAGGTACACGCCGTTGATAGCCCAAACCAGCGAGCCCACGTGCCCCAGCCCGACCTTGTAACTCGACTGCAGATCGATGCCGCTGGTGAGACCTGAACCGATGTTCTGACTAGTCTGCACGAAGTAGCCGCCGCCGGCGATCGTGGCCCCCGACAGTCCGAAGAACTGGTCCCGGACAATCAGCGCGCAGTAGCTCGGGTTACCTGTCGCCAGACACTGCTTCAGGGCCACCGAGGCGGGAATGGGGCCGACCACCTGGTCGAGGCGGATCTGCCAGAAGTCGACGCTGCCCGTCAGACTCGGAACGGCCTGCGGCGCAAACAGCAGCCCGAACGAGTACGACTTCGCCTTCTCAGGCTGCAGCAGCGGATTTCCGCCCTGTATCTGGCCGAGCTGCCCGGCGACGGCCTGCGGAATGCTGCCGTTGTTGAAAGCCGTAGTGAAGGCTGCCGCCTGGGATGCCGGCACCGTGTGCAGGCACTGCGCCAGGGTGACCCCCGCCTGCACCGGCGGAGCGCACGGATCGTTGCCGAACTGTATCAGGCCCAGCAGCTGCGGGTTATACAGCTCGATGATGCTCGGAGCGCGGATCGCTCGCTGGTACGAGCCGCGGAAGCGCAGATCCTGGATCGGCGCCCACTGCAGGTCGAATTTGTAGGTGTTCACCCCGCCGCTCACCGAGTAGTTCGAATGGCGGAATCCAGTGCCGAACAGCAGGTCCTTGGAGAAGGGCTTGTCCTGCAGCAGCGGTGCGCGCAGCTCGATGAATTCCTCATCCACGGCGAGGCTGTTGTTGATCGGCACTGCCGCGCCGCCGAATCCCGCCAGCTGTCCGGTCTGCTCGATAGAATCGGGTGCGAACTGCACATTCTCGTTGCGATGCTCGAACCCGACGTTCATTCCCAAGCCTTCGTTCGCTGTGGGCAACTTGACCCCGTACTCACCGAGCACGCCGGTGATGTCCGCGTGGGCGGTGCGCAACGTGGTGCTGCCCGCCCCGGTGCCGTTTGAGTAGAGGTAGGTAAGCGCGGCGGGAGTCACGCCGCCGTCCTGGAAGATATTCCACGGTACACAGGGCGCACCCACGACACACTGCGGGTTAGCCCTGGTGCCGGTGACCACGAGGGCGTTGTCGATGTTCGCGTAGTTGAAGTACTGGTCGTTGGAATTGAAGAACGTCGTGTAGTAGTACTGCCCCCAGGCGTCGTAGTGCCACGCCTTAGTCAGGTCGCCCTTCACGCCGATGACCGCGCGGTAGTTGGTATGCTCGTAGTCCGAGGTGCGCGCGCCGCCTTCTATGTTGCGTCGCCCGAGTTGGATCGCGACCTGGTTTGCCGGATCGGCCTGGTTTGGCGCGCTGATCTGCGCCGCCGTGCAGCCGAGGATGCCCAGCTGTTGCGCGCTGAGGAACGGATTGCCGCAGTTGACGAAGTAGGGGTTGCCGGTGTTCGGGTTGCCGGTGGTGAAGGCTGCCGTCGGTGCGATCGCCTGATGCGATTTATCGTTCATGAACATGAATTCGAAGTACGGCGTCGCATAGTCGTTGAGGCTGTTGTGCGCCATCAGGCCGCCCTGGTAGCGGTCGTCCTGGCGCGCCAGGTAGATGTATCTCTGCGAGTTGAAGACCGGGGGAGGCGTCGTCGTGGCACCCCAGGGGACGAAATTGTTGCCGGAAACGGCGTACCTAGTGCCCGCGTTCGGTCCGCTCAAGGGAGTAAAGCGGTTCGAGTTGGTCGAACCACCACAAGAAGGCGCGATCACGTTTCCGGTGACGGGATCGAAGTTCTCATCGAGCTGGCACTGGCCGAAATCTCGATCGCCGCTCGACACCGGGTCGGCGTGCAAGTAGGTGAGCCAGCCCGTGAGGTTGCCGTTGCCCTCGCCGAAGTTGGTGCCGGCGATTACGCTGAAGGTCCGGTTGCGCCCATCCTGGACGTTGCCCGAGAGCGGCGTCAGGCCCGCCTGGATCGCCGCGTCGGTCACGAAGCTACTTCTTTGCTTGTGCCAGTTCTCGCCGAACTGGGTGTCGAACTGCAGGCCCTGAAAGTTCTTCTTCAGGATAAAGTTCACCACACCGGCGATCGCGTCGGACCCGTACACCGACGAGGCACCGCCGGTGAGAACCTCGATGCGGTCAACCAGGAAGATGGGAACCTGATCAAGATCAGGCGCCGGCGATGCAATGGCTGTATACGGGGAACCCTGACCGAGCCGGCGTCCGTCGAGCAGCACCAGCGTGCGGTTTGGACCCAAACCACGCAGGTCGGCGGTCGCGACGCCGCCCGCCGTGGTGAGGCCGCTGGTACGGTTACCCAGGTCCTGACCCAAGTCGTTGCTAAAGACCTGGGGTAGCTGATTGAGAATATCGGTAATGTCGTTCTTGCCGGTGGCCAGAATCTCCTTGTTGGTTACCACCTGGATCGGGCTCGCGCTCGTGGCATTCGGCGAAGCGATGCGCGACCCGGTGATGACGATTTCCTCGACCTCGGGCGCAGTCGCGCTCGCCGGCGGCGGTGTCTGCGCGCTCGCGGCGCCGGCGAGACACACGGCGGCGGCGCTGATCGTGGCGCTCGCCCGCGAGCTCATGCCGCGAACCGGCGGCCGCGGTGCCCTACCGCGCGCGCTGCACACCACGACTGTGCCCAACCAGCGCAGGGACGCAAGAGCTGCTGTCATTGACGTGTCTCCCTCGTTTGATTCGCCGTCGCCGGCAGTACTGTCGCCAGCGCAGGGTGCGGCGAAAACGTAACGACTGTCAGGTCGTGTCAGCAACCCAACAGGCGCGAGCGGAGCGCTTCGCGGTGCAGGCGGAGCAACGGCCGCACAGACCGCACGCGGCACGCACGGCGACGGCGGACGTGGGTTCTTCGCAACGTGTGGCGCGCGCTACCCAGGCGCGCCGACCTACATTTCCTTTGAAACAGCGCCCGGCGCCGCTTACACCGCAGGGCCCAGCCGTTCGCGCCCGCGCCATTGCGGCGCGCGCCTGCGGTTACCTACGCTACCTACGCTCGCTTGGCACAGCCCGGAGGTGTGCGTCTTGCGACTGTTGGACCATGTCGCGCAATGCACGCAGCCCTTCATCGTGCGCCAGGACGGCGGCGGCCTCTGGCGGCTCACTGGGGCCGGTGACTTCGCGCTGTCGCTGGCTCGCTGTCCGCTGCGCTACGTTCTCGCCGATGACCTGGTGCGCATCTGCACGGCGCTCGCCTATTCGGGCGGCGATGAGCTCTCCGGCTGCCTCGACCTGCTGCACATTCCCGCCGAGCAGCTGTGGATCGAGTGGGGCGAGGGGGCGCTGCGCGAGGAGCTGTTGCCCGCCCTGCCGCAGTGTGCCCCCGGCGGCGTCCCGGACATCGTGCGCGCCGGAACCCTGATATCCGCGCAACCGCGCGGCCGCTCGGGAAGCCTGCGCACTTTCTGGCTGACACGCGCGCAGCCGCAGGAGCCGCTGCTGGCATCGGTCGAGACGCTGCTCGATCTCGATGGCGGCTTGTCCGGTGCCCCGACCAGCGCGCTGCTGGATGGACAGACGGTGGCGGTGCGCGATCCCAGCAACCAGCAGCGCGACGATCTGCTGCAATGTGCGGGCTTCCGCCTCGACCCGTCCTGGCAGCGCTACTACCAGAGCGCGGCATGCAGCGCGGCGAGTCGCGCCCAGGTCATCCAGCACTCGCTCGCGGCGGTGGCCTTCGACGTGCCGATATTGCTGGCGCTGTTCCTGCTGATGGCCATTCGCGCCGATCTGGTGCAGATGCCGGTGCGGCCGGTGCGACTGAACGCCAAGCGCGTGCGGCTCGGCAAGCGCCCGCTGCTCGAGCACATCGAGGTGTCGTCGCCGGTGTTCGCGAGCGCAGCGCCGGGCCGCGCCGACGGTCCGGCCGCGGCCCGGCGCGCCCCGCGCTTCCACCACGTGCGCGGCCACATCGTCCGGCGGCGTAACACGGTCTACTGGCGCGGCCCGCACTGGCGCGGCCACGTGCGCCTGGGGAGCGTACGCAGCCGCACCGTCGAGCTGCGGATTCCCGGCTGAGCCTCAGCCGAGCAGAAACGGCGCCAGGCGCTCCCGATAGCGGCGGCTGAGAGTGAGGCGGGTACCCCGGCGCAGTATCAACTCGTAGTCGCCATGAAACAGCGGGTGCATCTCGGCGATGTGCTCGACGTTGACGAGGGTTGAGCGGTGCACGCGCACGAACAACGCCGGATCCAGCCGACCCTCGAGCGAGCCGAGTGACTGGCGAAGCGAGAAGCAACGTCCACCGGCGTAGATCTTCACGTACTTCGCCGCCGCCTGCACGAATTCGATGTCGCGCATCGCCAGCACCACGACCTTGCCGCGCTCCGAGAGCAGCAGCCGCGTGCGGCCGGCGGCCAGCGACGGGGGCGGCGCGGCGGCCGCGGCGCCCGGCTCCTGGGCGGCGGCAATCAGCGACTTGGCGCGCGCCAGGGCCCGCGCGAAGCGCTCGTCGTCGAAGGGCTTGAGGAGATAGTCGATCGCGCCCACCCCGAAAGCGTCCATGGAGCGATCCGAATAGGCGCTCACGAAGATGATATACGGATTCAGCCCCTGTTCGGCGCACGCTGCCACCAGCTCGAAGCCATCGAGCTCCGGCATGCGGATGTCGAGCAGCATCAGTTGCGGCGCGAGCTCGCGCGCCTGCGCCGCGGCCTCGGTCGCCGAGCTGAACGTGCCCACGATGTTGATGTCGGGGTCGTGGCGCAGCAGCCGCACCACGCGCTTGCGCGCCAGCGGTTCGTCATCCACGACCAGTGTCGGGATCGCGCCGCTCATGCGGACCCCGCCCCGGGCAAACCCGGACCGGCCTCCCGGCGCAGCGGCAGGTCGAGGAAGGCGCTGGTACCGCCCTGGCGGTCGGGCCCGATGGTGAGCCGCGCATCGCCGTCGTAGGCCGCGCGCAGCCGCAGGTCGACATTGGTCAGCCCGTGACCATAGTCGGCCGGTTGCAGATCGCGCGGCAATTGCGGGCTGCTGTTGTTCACCACGATGCACAGCCGCTCGGCCACCACCGACGCCGCGACCCGCACGCGCAGAGCCGGTCCGGCGTCCCTGCGGCCGTGCTCGATGGCGTTTTCCGCCAGCGGCTGCAGCAGCAGCGAAGGCAGGTACATGCCCAGCGACTCGGAGCTCGCGTCGATGGAGATGCTCAGTCGATCGGAAAAGCGCGTCTGCTGCACGGCCAGGTAAGCCTCCAGTCCGGTCAGCTCGGTGGCCACATCCACCCACGGCCAGTGGCTGCTCTCCAGGGCGTGGCGCAGAAAATCACCGAGGCGCGCGAGCATGGTGGCCGCCTGCCTGGGACTGTCGTCGATCAGCACGCTGATCGCATGCAGTGAATTGAACAGGAAGTGCGGTTGCAGCTGGGCCGACAGCATCGCCATGCGCGCCGCCGCATAAGCGCTCGCCAGTTCCGCGGCGCGCACCGCTTCGCGGTGATGGCGGCGCGCCACCAGTACCAGCGCGATCGCACACAGGCCGAGCACGTACGGTGGCAGGAAGAACCGCAACGATGTGGTCCAGAAATCCCACTCCGCCGACGGCGATGCCCAGGCGTCGAGCGTGTCGTGCATGTCGACCCAATGCCCGTCCACGAAACCGGCCACGAGCGCCAGCGCGACCGGCGCCACGGCGACGACTGCCAGCGCCAGCAGCGAGTTGGCCATCGCGACCCGCGTGCGCGCCCATGCACTCGCCGGCCAGCCCATGGCGATGGCGACGCGGTAAGCGAGCGCCGCGGCGAGAAACACCAGCAGGTGCTGCGCTGCGCGTGCGCGGCTGGTGACGACGTACATGTCGCCCATCCTCGTGCCGCTGGCCGGCAGCATCCACAGCAGCGCCGTCCCGGTAACGACCAGCCAGCACAGTCCCCCGACGCTCCAGATCACGGTCCATGGGCCGGGTTCCGCGGGCATCAGGCGCACCTCAGCGCGCTGCGGCGTCCCGGCATATGACGAGGGGCGTCGGCGCGCGGGGTGCGGCAACTCCATGCCGGAAAGTCTAGGAGGGAATCAACCCAGGAGGTCAGCTGACTGGCGCGAGCGGGACTCGCCACGGCGCAAACGGCACCGATGCCGGTGTCGCGCGAGCCGGTCGTTCGATAGCCCCGGCCTGGCTTGCCGCCCGCAACCGGCTGATCCGGCTGGTAGATTGCAGGGGCGGTGGGAGAGCCAGACCCTCCTGGGCTCATGGCGCGAAGCTCCTTCGGCGGTCCGCGCCCTGAAAGCGGGTGTCTTCGCGTACTTGCGCCGTTTTCGCAACGCGACTACAAATCAGCGCTATCTGCAAGGAACACGGGGGGCAGCCATGGCATCACAGCCGACGCGCATCGCATACGTCACCGGGGGCATGGGGGGCATCGGTACGGCCATCTGCCGGCGCCTGTGCGGGGAGGGTCACACCGTCATCGCGGGCTGCGGCCCGGGCTCGGCGCGCAAGGATCGCTGGCTGAGCGAGATGCGCGCCGAGGGCTGTAACATCCACGCCTCCGAGGGCAACGTCTCGGATTGGGACTCGACCAGGCGCGCCTTCGATGTCGCGCGCGCCGAAGTGGGCGAAATCGACATTCTGGTGAATAACGCCGGCATCACCCGCGATGGCATGTTCCAGAAGATGACCAACGAGGCCTGGCACGCGGTCATCGAGACCAATCTCAACTCGCTGTTCCACGTCACCAAGCAGGTGATCGACGGCATGCTGGCGCGCGGCTGGGGCCGCATCGTCAACATCTCCTCGGTGAACGGCCAGCGCGGCCAGTTCGGTCAGACCAATTACTCGACCGCCAAGGCGGGCATCCATGGTTTCACCATGGCGCTGGCGCAGGAGGTCGCAGCGCGTGGCGTCACCGTCAACACCGTGTCGCCCGGGTATATCGGCACCGACATGGTACGGGCCATCAAACCCGACCGGCTCGAGAGAATCGTCAGCGGCATCCCGGTCAAGCGGCTGGGGGAACCGGAAGAGATCGCCTCGATCGTCGCCTGGCTGGTGGGCGAGGAGTCCGCGTTCGCCACCGGCGCCGACTTCTCGTTGAACGGCGGTCTGCACATGGGCTGACGGCCCGGGACCGCAATTGCCAGCGCCGCGAGCCTGAGTGTTGAAAGTCTGTGTAGTCGGGGCAGGCGCCATCGGTGGCTTCCTCGGCACGCGTCTCGCGGCAGCCGGCGAGGCCGGCGTTGCGGCGCTGGCGCGCGGCGCGACGCTGGTGGCGCTGCGCGATCACGGCTGGAGGCTGCAGGAGGGCGCCACGGTGCTGCAGGCGCACGCGGCCACGGCGAGCGACGACCCGCGTGCTCTCGGACCCCAGGACCTCGTCATCATCACGGTCAAGGGCCAGGCACTGCCGGCCCTCGCGCCCACCCTTGCGCCCCTGATCGCAGCGGACACCCTGGTGCTGCCGGCGATGAACGGCGTGCCCTGGTGGTTCAGCGACGGCATCACGCCTCTCGGGGCACGCCCGCTCGAGAGCGTCGATCCCGGCGGTGGCATCGCGGCGGCGATCCCCGCCCGGCAGGTGATCGGCTGCGTGGTGCACGCGAGCGCCGCTACCGCCGCGCCGGGCATCACGCTGCACCGCATGGGACGGGGTCTGATCATCGGCGAACCCGGCGGCGGGACTTCCGCGCGTGTGCGCACGCTCGGCGAGCTGTTCACGCGTGCCGGTTTCGAGGTGACCTGCTCGCAGCGCATCCGCTACGACGTCTGGTACAAGCTGTGGGGCAACATGACCATGAATCCGGTCTCGGCGCTCACCGGCGCGACCATGGACCGGGTGCTCGACGATGAGCTGGTGCGCGCCTTCTGCTCCCGCGCCATGGCCGAGGCCGCCGCCATCGGCGCCCGCATCGGCTGCGAGGTGCGCGAGTCACCGCAGGACCGGCACGCCGTGACGCGCAAACTCGGCGCTTTCAGGAGCTCCATGCTGCAGGACGCCGAGGCGCTGCGTCCGCTCGAGCTCGACGCGCTCGTCGGCGCGGTGCGCGAGATCGGTCAGCGTGTCGGGGTCGCGACGCCCAATTGCGACGCCTTGTTCGGGCTCACGCGCCTGTTCGCACGGGTGCGCGGGCTGTATCCGGCGCCCTGAGGGCCCCGCCGAGGGGGCCACCCGACGCCAGCCGGGCTCAACTCGCGCGCGCTTCGTCCGCGCGGATGGTGGCGCCGCTGGTCCACAGGTGCCACGCGGCCCAGAACCCGGTGGGCGCGAGCAGCAGCAGCGCCCAGCGCAACGACTCCGATCCGGCGCCGAAGGACGCCGCGAACCAATCGCTCAGCCAGCCGATGATCTGCGGCGCCAGGACCAGGTTGGCGAAGTTGGCGATAAAGAGCAGGACGGCGCATGCGGTAGCGCGCATGTTGGCGGGGATCACGTTCTGCAGCAGTCCCAGGATCGGCCCGATGTAGAAGTACACCGACGGCACGAAGATCCACAGCAGCGCGGTCGCCGCCTTCGCCGACAGCACCCAATAGAGGAATATCGAGGGCACGGTGGTCAGCGCCGTGACCCAACCGAGCAGGCGCGTCACGTAGCGCGGGTCCGCGGCGGCCCGCCGCGCCATGAGCCACGCGGCGAGCAAGGTACCCGCCGTGCCCGCGGTCAGATGCATGGGGCCGAGCAGCTGGCCGGCCTCACCCACCGTCATGTGATGCGAGCGCTGCAGGAAGGTGGGAGTCCACCACATCAACCCCCAGCTCCAGAACGTCGCCACCGAGCCACCGAGCAGCAGATGAATCGCCGACCGTTGCGTGGCAATGAAGCGCAAGGTCGCCGCCAGCGTACTCGGCCGCCGGCCGCCGGCGCTGGCATCGAGCTGGCCGCGACGCGGCTCGCGCACCGTGAGCCACACGAGCAGCGCGACCAGCACGCCAGGAATGCCGAGCACCAGAAACGCCGCTCGCCAGCCGCTGCGCTCGGCCACCGCGCCGGCCACCTGCGAACCGAGCCACGCACCGAGGCACGCACCCAGCGCAAAGATCGTGTTGGCCATGGGCCGCCGCGCTGGAGGAAACTTGTCGGCGAGCATGGAGGTGGAGGGAGGAGTCCCCCCGGCCTCGCCGATGCCGACTCCGAATCGCGCCAGCAGCAGCTGCCAGTAGTTCTGAGCGAGACCACACAGGGCCGTCATCCCGGACCAGATGGCGAGCGCGAGCGTGAGAATGTCGCGGCGGCTCATGCGATCGGCGAGCGCCGCGATGGGAATCCCGACCGTCACGTAGAACAGCGCCAGCGCCACCCCGGTGAGGAAGGCGATGCCGCTGTCGGAGAGCCGCAGCTCCTGCCGGATCGGCTCGATCAGGGTCGAGATCGAGAAGCGGTCCGCGATGTTGAGTGCGTACACCACGGTCAGGACCGCCAGCACGTACCAGCGGTCGCGCGGGGCGGCCGGCCCGGGCGCGGTGTCCATCATCGGCTGCGGCGGCTGGATCGGCGAGGCGTTCACGGACTCCAGGTCCAGTCCCGCGCGCTGGACCGACAGCCGCCGCCCGCCGCGCCGGTCCACGCGCGTCCCCGCACCGCCCGACCGCTGGGAGCGCCGGTGGCTTCGCCGTTGCGCAGCGCCCGCACCCCGTTCACCCACACATCATCCACGCCGCTCGCCAGCTGCTGCGGACGCTCGTAGGTCGCGTGATCCTGGATGGTCCGCGGATCAAACACCACGACGTCCGCGAAATCGCCCGCCTTCAACCGGCCGCGATCCGCGAGCGACAGCGTCGCCGCCGGCAGCGCGGCGAGCTTGCGAATCGCTTCCTGGAGCGTGAGCACCCGTTCCTCGCGCACGTACTTCGCGAGCACCCGGGCGAAGTTGCCGTAGGTGCGCGGGTGACGACTGGATTTCAGGAACACGCCTTCGGGCGCGGGGGCGTCCGCATCCGAATCGAAGCTCACCCACGGCAGCGCGACCTCGCGGCGCACGTTCTCTTCCGACATGAGGAAGTACGCCACCGCGACGCGCGAACCGTCCTCCACCACCAGGTCGATCACGGCCTCTTCGGGGCTCACGCCGCGCTGCTGCGCCACGTCAGCCAGCGTCCTGCCGGTGAGCGGCTTGAGCGCCGGGTTCTTGAAGCCGAGCAGCAGCGTGCCGGCCGCGCCGGCCGCGCCATAGAGGTTCTCCCAGGCTGGCGCGGGATCGCGCATCTCGGCCAACACGCGGCTGCGGACCGCCCGGTCCTTGAGGCGCGCGATCCACGCTTCCAGGCCTCCGTCCTGCACCCACGGGGGCATGGCGGCATCAAAACCCGTCGCGCCCGCCGTGTACACGTACATGTCGGCGGTGATGCGGATCCCCGCCGTGCGCGCCTGCTGCACCTCATGGATGAGCGCATCGAGCTTGTTCCAGTTGCGCTTACCGGCGGCTTTCAGGTGGTAGATTTCCGCCGGTGCTCCGGAAGTCCTGGCGATGTCGACCGTCTCCTGCACCGCCTCGATCAGTCGATCTCCTTCACTGCGCATGTGCACGCTGTAGATGCCCCCGCAGCGCGCGGACTCGCTCGCCAGCGCAATCAGCTCGGGTGTCCTGGCGTAGTCATTGGGGCTGTAGATGAGCGCGGTGGTCACGCCGAGCGCCCCCTCCTCCATGGCCTGGCGCACCAGCGCGCGCATCTGCGCCAGCTGCGCCGGCGTCGGCTGCACGTCCCGCTCGCCGAGCACGTTGGTGCGCACCGTGCCGGCCCCGACGAAGGACGCGACGTTCGGTGCGATGCCGCCCCGCTCGAGCCTGTGCAGGTACTGCCCGAGCGTCGTCCAGTCGATGGTGTAGCGAATGTCCGCCTGCCGCTGGGTTGCGAGGCGCTTCATTTCCGGGGTCAGCGGCCCCATCGAGTCTTCGCCCAGCACTTCGAGGGTCACGCCCTGGCGCAGATCGCTGAGCGCGCGCCCGTCGGCGAGCAGCGACTCCTCCGGGTGCGCCAGCATGTTGACGAAGCCCGGCGCCACCGCCTTGCCGTGCGCATCGATCCGTTCACGCGCCGCGCCGCTCGCGTGCGGTCCGACGTATGCCAGCCGGTCGCCCGTGATGCCCACATCGCCGACGAAGGGGGCGCCTCCCGAGCCGTCATAGACGGTCCCGCCGCTGATGAGAACGTCGTAGTGTCCCGGCTCGCCGCCGGCAGCGGGCGGCTGCGCGAACGCGGCCGAGCATGCCAACAAGACCCACCTTCGTGCGCGACGGATCATCATGAGCGTTGCCCCTCTCTCTATCTCTTGGCCGTGCCATGGCTGCGGCCTCGGGCAGGTCCGGGAAACCGCGGAAGCGATCTTAATGGAGCCGCCGCGCCCACATGGCCGGGCGTGCATGGCGTCCGCCGGCCCGGATCTGCGTCGCCCGGCGTACGGCCCGCCAGCCCGCACTTGACATCGGCCCCTCTTGACCTATCATGAAGAATCAAGACAGATCATGACGAGGCAATAGTGAGCACCTTGCGGAAGTTCTCCTCGCAAGCCGAGCCCGAGGTTCTCGAGGAGCTGCAGCAGCTTGCGGCTCGCGAGGGGCGTCGGTTGCAGGCGGTACTCGGGGATGCGATGCGGGAGTATTTGGCTCGCAAGCGCCAGCAGGCTCCGCGCCGAAATGTGCTCGAGGCTTTTCAGGACAGCCTCAAGGAGCGCGATGAGCTGTACCGCTCGCTGGCGAAATGACGGAATACGTCACGACGGCCGACGCGCTCTTTTTCCATAAAGAACTGATCGCGCGCTACGGGGGCGCAAGTGGCATTCGCGACGCCGGAGCGCTCGAGTCAGCGCTGCATCGACCGCAGACCGGCTATTACGACACGATCGTTCACGAAGCCGCGGCCCTGCTGGAAAGTCTCGTTCAAAACCACCCATTCGTCGACGGTAACAAACGAGGGGCGTTCGCCGTGGTCGATGTGTTCCTGCGAATCAATGGTTACGCGATCACCGTCCACTCAAAAGCGATCTACGCCTCGTTGATCGAGTTGCTCAACAACGGGACTTTCGACATGGAGCGCCTGGCGCCCTGGCTGCAGACGATCGCCGTGCAAGTGAAGCCCGACAAAGGGCCAAGGGCGCCGAAGCGGTAGCGGCGCGGCGGGCCGATTACTGCCCCCGCACCCGCCCGCAGGAGCGGCAGCTGGTGATCACCTCGAAGACACAGCCCTGCGCCGCGCAAGTCATCCGCTCCACCCGCGGCAGGTCCGCCTGCCCCGAGCGCGACAAGCCCTGGGTGCTGGCCGCGGCGGTGTTGGGATCGACCATGGCGTTCGTCGACGAATCCGTGGTCAACGTTGCGCTGCCGACGATCGAAGCCGATCTTGGTACCACGCTGGCGGCGATGCAATGGGTCATCAACGCGTATACGCTGTGCATGTCGGCGCTGCTGTTGATCGGCGGCGCGGCGGCGGACCGCTTCGGGCGGCGCGTGCTCTTCCTGACCGGCGTCATCACCTTCACGCTGGCTTCGATCGGCTGTGGCTGCGCGCCGGAGATCGCGACACTGATCGGAGCGCGCGCCGTCCAGGGCGTGGGGGCGGCGCTGCTCATTCCCTGCTCGCTGGCGATCATCGGCGCCGCGTTTGACGAGCAGGAGCGCGGCGCGGCGATCGGGATCTGGTCGGGCGCCTCCGCACTCGCCGCCGGCGCAGGTCCGCTGCTCGGGGGCTGGCTGGTCGATCATCTGTCCTGGCGCGCGATATTCCTGATCAATCCGCTGATCGCCATTCCAACGCTATGGATTGCCGTGCGCCATCTGCCGGAAAGCGGCGATCCCACCGCGCACGCGGGTCTCGATTGGCGCGGCGCCGCGCTGGCGTTCGGCGGGCTGGGCAGCGTGGTATACGGGCTGATCGCCGCCGCCGGTGTGGGTTGGCTGGCTGTGCGCGTGATCGGGCCGCTCGCGGCAGGTGCGCTGCTGCTGCTCGGGTTGGTGCTGGAAGAACGGCGCAGCCGTGCGCCGATGATGCCGCTCAGACTGTTTGGATCGCGCGCCTTCGGCGGCGTCAACCTGCTCACGCTGTTCCTTTACGGCGCGCTCGGCGGCGCGTTCTTTCTGCTGCCATTCCTTCTGATCCAGGCACACGGGTTTTCAGCGACCGCGGCCGGCGCCGTGTACCTGCCGTTCACGCTGGTTCTGGCAGTGCTGTCGCGCTGGTCCGGAGGACTGGCCGACCGCTATGGCGCGCGGCGCCCGCTCATCATCGGGCCGCTCATCGCGGCCGGCGGTTTTGCGCTGCTCGCCGTGCTCAGCGGCGAGCAGCGCTACTGGGTTTACCTCGTGCCCATGATCGTGCTGGGCTTCGGCATGGCCATCACCGTCGCGCCGCTCACGACTACCGTCATCAACTCCGTGACGCAGCGCGAGACCGGCGTGGCCTCCGGCATCAACAATGTCGTGGCTGCGGTGGCCAGCCTGCTGGTGATTGCGGTGCTCGGCACGCTGGCCGCGGATTCGCTCATTGCGACGGCGCGGGTGGTGATGGCGGCCGCGGCGGCGCTGGCCCTCGCGAGCGCGGCGGCCGCGGCGCTCACGATTCGCATCTGAGTCAAGGCAGATACCCCTGCTCGCGAAACCACCGCACGGCATCCTCGAACGCCTCGGTCGGCGCTCGCCACCGGTAGCCGAGCTCGCGCACCGCCTTGGCGCTCGAGAAGAACATGTGCTTGCGCGCCATGCGCGCGCCTTCGAGCGTAATTCGAGTGGTGCGCCCGGTGATTCTCGCCCAGACCTCGGCGGCACAGGCGAGCGGCAGTACCGCGGCATGCGGCAGACGAATGCGCGGCGCCTTGCGACCCACCAGCGGCGCGATCGCCGCGAGAATATCGCGCAGCATCATGTCCTGCCCACCCAGAATGTAGCGCTCACCGGCCCGCCCGCGATGAAACGCCAGCAGGTGCCCGGCGGCGACGTCATCGACGTGCACGATGTTGAGTCCCGTGTCGACGTAGGCGGGCATCCGCCCGCGCGCGGCGTCCAGGACGATCCGTCCGGTCGGCGTGGGCCTCAGGTCGCCGGGCCCGATCGGCGTCGACGGATTGACGATGACCACGGAAGTGCCGGTCTGCGGCGAACCGCAGGCGAGCTCTTCGGCCAGGTATTTCGAGCGCTTGTAGTGGCCAATCATGTCCGCGAGCCTCACCGGTGTCTCCTCCGTGCCGGGTGAGCCGTCGGCAGGCAAGCCGATCGTGGCGACACTGCTCGTATAGACGACGCGCGCGACTGCGGCCCGGCGGGCGGCAGCGAGGATACTGCGGGTTCCTTCCACATTGGTCCGATAGAGCCGCTCGGGCTCGCGCGCCCCGAGGCGGTAGTCTGCAGCCAGGTGAAACAGCGCCTGGCAATCCGCAAGGGCGCGATCGAGTGAGGCGCCGTCGGCGAGGTCTCCCGCGACCATGTCCACGGGAAGGTGTTGCAGATTGCGCCGATCGGAGCCGGCGCGCACCAGGCCACGGACCTGCCAGCCCGCTGCCACGAGGGCCCTGGCGACCGCCGAGCCGACGAAGCCGCTGGCGCCCGTGACCAGCGCCCTCATGAGTCGGCGGCGTCCGGCACGATCGGGAACGCATGCCGGGCCGGTGCGCCGGCGCGCGCCACGGCGAGCAGAGAGCGCCGTGCGGCGCGATAGCGCGGCACCAGGCGGATGAGCGCCGCCACATCGCCGGGCGAGCGCGCGAGTGAGGCGAGCAGGCCCCCGAGCGGCAAATGCCCCGAGCCGCGGGCGGCGGCCGTCACGGCCCGAGGCAGTGTGTCCGTGGCGGTGTCCACGATCACTCGCACGGCAATGAACGGCAGCTCATGGGAGCCGGCAACCTCCGCGACCGCGAGACTCTCCATGTCCACCGCGGCGGCACCGGTGTCGCGAAAGGCCGCGGCTTTCGCAGCGACGGATTCGATCGCCCGTGGGCTCGTCAGGAGCTTCCCGCCTGCCAGCGGGCGGTGCGCGGCCAGCGCCGCGCCGAGGCGCTCCCGCCAGTAACGCGCCGTCATGCGGGCCGTGCCATCGCGGGAGATCACTTCGCTCGGCAGGAATATTGTCCCGGCGGCGAGCGCCGGATCCAGCCCCCCGGCCATACCCCAGCTGATGAGCGCCGTGGCGCCAGCGTCGATGAGCGCGCGCGCGCCACGCGCCGCGGCGCTGCCGCCGATCCCGCTCACCGCCACGAGTGTTCCGTCGGCGAGGGATGCGAGCGGCTCGCGCCGCTGCGCCGCGGGACCAAGATGGCGCGCCTCGGCCGCGAGAGCCGAGACGATGCCGACGACATTCAATGGGTGGTTCCGAGCCGTATCAGGGTGCGGTATGCCGCCAGGGCCCAAAGAGGAAAGTAGGCGCAATAGCCGTGATATCTGAGGTAGAACACGCGCGGAAACCCCGGCGCGGTGAAGCTCGGATCACTCCATAAACCGTCGTCCTGCTGGGTTCGCAACAGGTATTCGACACCGCGCCGCACCGCATCGGTGCCGGCCTCCCCGGCCGCCAGCAGCCCCAGCAGCGCCCAGGCACTCTGGTGGGGCACGCTCGGCGATTTGCCGGCCGCCAGCTGCCCGTACGCGTAGGTGTCATTGCTCTCGCCCCAGCCGCCGTCGGCATTCTGCCGGGCTGTAAGCCAACTCACGGCGCGGCGCGTGGCGGGATCATCCGGGCCGATGCCCGCCTGCGCGAACGCAGTCAGTACCGACCAGGTACCGTAGATGTAGTTCGTGCCCCAGCGGCCGAACCACGAGCCGTCCGCTTCCTGCTCCTGGCGCAGGAAGGCGATTGCGCGAGCGAGCACCGCCTGGTCCTGGGGACGCCCGACCCGCGCCAGCACCGTCACCACGCGGGCGGTGACATCGCTCGTGGGCGGATCCAGCAGCGCGCCATGATCCGCGAATGGAATTTCGTTGAGGTAGTAATGGGTGTTGTCGACGTCGAACGATGCGAATCCGCCGTTGTGGCTCTGCATACCGACGAGCCAATCCAGTGCGCATTGCACGTTGTGCGCGTAGCGTGCCGGATCGCCCGCCTGGTGCATCGACCAGGCGACGACCGCCGTGTCGTCAAGGTCGGGGTAATGAGCGTTCCAGAACTGGAAGGCCCAACCCCCGCCCGCCAGTTGCGGACGGCGCACGCGCCAGTCTCCGGGGTTGTCCAGCAGCTGCAGCGGCTGCAGCCAGTCAAGCGCGCGCACGGAAGCGGCGAGCGCCGCCGCGCCGCCCGTCTCCTGCAGCGCGAGGCTCGCCAGAGCGCTATCCCAAACCGGTGACACACAGGGTTGGCAATAGGCGCTGGACGCGTTGACCACCAGGAGCTTCTCGAGTGCGCGCTTGGCGGCGACCCGAGGAGCATCGCTCGTCGCATACCCGAGGACCGCCAGCGCTTCGAGCGCATTGACCATGGCAGGGAAGATGGCGCCGAGGCCGTGCTCGCCGTTCAGTCGTTCGAGCATCCAGGCCTCCGCGCGCCGCGTGGCGTACGCGCGTAGCGCCTTGGGAATCAGCGGATCGATCATGCGGCCCAGCCGGTCGAGCGCCAGAAAGGCCCGGCTCAAAACGCCTTGGCGCCCGCCGGGGCGTCGAAAATAGTGACGCTCCTCCTCGGGCGGTGTCGTGAACAACTCGCGAATCTGCACCTTCCGTGGGTTGCTGGCGGCGGGCTGGCGCGTGCACAGAATGAGCAGCGGCACCATCACCGTGCGCGACCAGTAAGAAACCTTGTCGAGATGGAAAGGAAACCAGCGCGGCAGGAGCACGATCTCGACCGGAATATAGGGCACGCCGCGCCACGGAAGCTGCCCGAACAGCGCGAGTGTGATGCGCGTGAACACGTTGCAGCGGGCCGCGCCGCCGCGCTGCAGAATCGCCGCACGCGCGCGCACCATGTGGGGGGCCTGGGGGCTGTCGCCGGCGAGCTTCAGGGCAAAGTAGGCCTTGACGCTGCAGCTCATGTCGAAGTCGCCGCCGTGGTACAGAGGCCAACCGCCATGCTCGGCCTGACGAGCGCGCAGATAAGCCGCGAGCTTCGGCTCCAGAGAAGCGTCAATCTCGTCCAGGAAGTGCGTCATCAGGACGTACTCGGCGGGAATGGTGCAGTCCGCCTCCAGCTCGAACAGCCAATAGCCCTGCGAGCTCTGCAGACTGATCAGCGCGTCGCGCGCCGCGGCGATCGAGCGATCGAGCGGCGAGAATTCCGTGAGCCGGTGAATCTTGTGCGCCGGTGCGTCGGCGCGCGCAGCATTCGGCGCGACCGCGGACGAACCGCGCGTGGGCGAGCCGCGAGTCACGGTGGCGAGCTCCCGTCGGACCGGCCACTCGAGCCTTCCAGAGGCGAGCGCAGGCGCACACGGCTGCATTGCGCGGCCGGATCCGGAGTGTGAGCGGCACGCACGGCCGCCCGGGCCGGCCCTCGCACCGCCGACGGGGCCGCCAACGGCAGACCGGTCGCGGCGCGCTGGAAGAGGCGCAGCAGCATCCGGTCATTGCGCACCGCGAGGCTCGTCAGTATTCGTGTCAGGGCGACCGTCGAGCGTGACACCTTCACCTGCGAGCCGGCCGTGAACCGCGGAGTGCGCGCGATGTTGCGCAGCGTGAGCACGGCGAGGCCGACGGCCCACAGACAGAAACGCCGGATACCCGGCTCCCCGGCGGGAATCAGCAAGGTGTAGGACAGGGCGTTGCGCAGGTGGGCATGCGCCACACCGATCAGCTCGCGCACGCCGGCATGGAAGCGGGCGTCGTAACGCTCGGGCGACAGCTGCGCGAGGTCGACGCCGTGCCGGGTGAAGAGCTCCTGCGGCAGCCAGCAGGCCCCGCGGCGGCGGTCCTCCCAGAGGTCCTTCAGGATGTTCGTCATCTGCAGCCCCTGCGCGAAGGAGACCGCGAGCTCCTGCAGCGCCGCCCGCCGCTGCGCGATGCGCGCCGAGTGGCCGCAGAACAGCTCGGTGAGCATCTCACCCACGACGCCGGCGACATAGTAGCAGTAGCTGTCCAGGTCGCTTGACAGCGGCAGACCGCGCGGGCTGGCGGTGGACTGGAAGCGATGCATGCCGTAGCACATCACCTCGATGCAGCGGTGGATGGCGGCGCGCTGCTGCTCATGAAGACGCGCCGTCATTCTGACGACCCGCTCCATGTTGCGCACCAGATCGCGCTCGGCCGGCAGCGTGCGGTCCGAGAGCCGCTGCTCGAGCTCCCGCGCCAGCAACGCCGCGTCCTCCCGGCCGCACACCACTGCCGTGAAGCGCTGCAGGAAAACGAAGGTTTCGGCAGCCGACAGCGCCGGCTCGTCCTCGATCGTGTCGGCGATCCGGCACAACAGATAAGCGCTGGTCACCGCCGTCCTCAGGCCCGGCGGCAACTGGGGAATCGTGAGCGCAAACGTGCGCGACACGTGGGGGAGGATCCGCTCCTGGTAGAGCCCGTCGCTCATGCCCGAATCGATTTGAGCCAGGTCTCGCGACATCGTGGGAATACTAGCGCGGCACGCTTAAAACTCATGAGAAGTCAGAAACGCCGCGTGAGCAGCCAGTCAGCCAGCGAGCGCAGTGGCTGCGCGCGCTCGCCGAAGGGCGACAGGGCATCCACAGCCTGGGCGTGCAGCAGGCGTACCCGCTCCTGCGACGCCGCGATTCCGATGACCGCCGGATGGGTGGGCTTCGCCCGCTCGCGGTCTGCGCCGGTCGCCTTGCCCAGGGTCGAAGGGTCCCCGAGCACGTCCAACAGGTCGTCCTGAATCTGGAAAGCCAGGCCGATTGGAGTCGCAAAACCGCTCAGTGCCTCGTGCAGACGAGCCTCGAGCGAGGGTACGCAGGCCGCCGCCATCAGCACGCTGGCGCGGATCAGCGCACCCGTCTTGCGGGCATGCATCTCCTCCACCTGCGCGATGCCGAGCTGCTTGCCCTGCACGGCGAGATCAATCGCCTGACCTCCGGCCATGCCAAAGGTGCCGCTCGCCTGCGCCAGTAATTCGATCAGTCGCAGCCGTATGCTCGGCGCGGCGGGCAGGGCGGGATCGCGGGCGAGCAATTGAAACGCGAGGGGCTGCAGGGCGTCGCCCACGAGCACCGCCGTCGCCTCGTCGTAGGCCTTGTGACAGGTGGGCCTGCCGCGGCGCAGATCGTCATCGTCCATCGCCGGCAGATCATCGTGGACCAGCGAGTACACGTGCACCAGCTCGACGGCGCAGGCCGCCGCCTCGACCTCTGCTTCCGCGAGGCCCAGGGTGCGCGCGCTGGCGAACAACAACATCGGTCGCACCCGTTTGCCCCCGCCCAGGACGCTGTAGCGCATGGCCTGGTGCAAGCGCGTCGGCACCGCTGTGCTGTCCGGAAGCCGCGCCGCCAGCGCCGCTTCCATGCGTGCGCGCCAGGATTCGAGCTGGGCGGCGAATGCATCGCGGCGGGCCGGCTCGGCCTGCGGGGCGAGTCGAATATCGGCTGCCCTGTTCACTACGGCAGCCTCGCAGTACGCCGGCCGTCGGGCGCACGCGCCCGCCGCACCTCGGCAACCGGAACCGCGACCGCAAAGTGCTGCAGCGGATCGCCGTACAGGATCGGCAGCTCGGGAGCCATCGGGCCCGTCACCCGCGGACCCCGCAGGGCGGCCTGCAGCGCCTTGATCGGGTGAGCGAACGCGTCCTCCACCGCCGTGCCTTCGAAGCCGCAGTGGGCCATGCAGTTGTCGCACTTGGGGTTGCGCCCGACGCCGTACTGATCCCAGCGCGTATCCTGCAGCAGGGATCGGTAGCTGGGCGCGTAGCCTTCATCGGAGAGCAGGTAGCAGGGCCTCTGCCAACCGAAGATGTTATAGGTCGGGTTGCTCCACGGCGTGCACTGATAGGTCTGGTTGCCCGCGAGAAAATCCAGGAACAGCCCGGAATGATTGAAGGACCAGCGGCAGGCGCGGCCGCGGCGGCGTTTGAAGATCTCGCGGAACAGCCGCTTGCTCGCGCTGCGGCCCAGGAACACATCCTGCCGCGGAGCATGCTGATAGCTGTAGCCGGGCGAGACCGTGATTCCCTCGATGCCGAGCGCCATCGCCGTATCGAAGAACTCCGCCACTTCGTCCGGGTCGGCGCCGCTGAAGAGCGTGCAGTTGACGGTCACGCGAAAACCCCTGCTGCGCGCGAGGCGGATTGCCGCGACCGCCTTGTCGAATACCCCCTCCTGGCACACCGACCCATCGTGACGCTGCCGATTGCCGTCCAGATGGATCGAGAAGGTGAGGTAGCGCGACGGCCGGTATTCATCGATATGCCTGGACAGCAGGATGGCGTTCGTGCACAGGTACACGAATTTCTTGCGCGCGACGATGGCGGCGACGATCTGCGGCATCTCGCGATGAATCAGCGGCTCGCCGCCGGGAATGGACACCACGGGAGCGCCGCACTCGTCAACGGCACGCAACGCCTCCGCGACGCTCATGCGCTTCTGCAGGATCTCCTTCGGATAGTCGATCTTGCCGCAGCCGGCGCAGGCGAGATTGCACTGGAACAGCGGTTCCAGCATGAGCACCAGCGGGTAGCGCTTCTCGCCGCGCAGCTTGCGGCCGGCGAGGTAGCGAGCGACACGATACGTCTGGATCAGAGGGATGCCCAACTCTTGACTCCCAGCATTGCGAGCACGGCGGCGCGGTGATCGCGCCAGATACGGCCCCACTCCAGTATGAACCATGGAGTAAAGTTCCCGGCGCCGCTGCCGGACACCTCGGCCTGCAGCGCCCGGGGGCCGATCCAGCGCCAGGCGAGGATCTCGTTCGGATCGATCCTCGGCCGCTCGGTGCAGCGCCCGATGAAGACCGAGCACAGCTCGTGCTCGGCGCCAGCCGTACCGAATTGCGCTTGATACTTGAACTTGAACAGGAATTGCAAGGGACAGCGCAGGCCCAGCTCCTCGTAGAGGCGGCGATGCGTTGCCGCCTCCAGGGTCTCGGCGCGTCGCGGATGACTGCAGCAGCTGTTCGACCAGTGTCGCGGCCAGAGCCGCTTCGATGCCGCCCGCTGCTGCAGCAGCAGCTCACCGGCGTCATTGAAGAGCAACAGAGAAAAGGCGCGATGCAGAACACCGCCCCCCTGGTGGCACTGAGCCTTGCTCATGTGGCCGACCTCGCGGTCGGCTTCATCCACCAGAATCAGCGGTTCGCAGTCTGGCGAAATATCGTCGGCATCGACCTGGAAGCTGCGAACCTGATCCATGTACGAGGCACTCCGTACTGCGGCAAGCACCGCGACAGTCACTCACGGCCGCCGGGCGGGTTGCGCCCGCACCGCGACCGCAGGCTGCGGCATCGGCATCCCGGTGCATAATAGCTGCCTGCCACGTTACATCAATCTTTCTTCCGGGCGAGGGCGGCCCTGGCGGCGTCCGCTCCGTCCCCCTGCGCTAACCTGTCGGGCCCTCGAGTGAGTGTGACTGTTCCGTGGCTCAAATGGGGCGGCACTGCTCTGGTCGCACTCGCCATGGCCTATACCGTCACGGCATGGCTGGCCGTGCGGTTGCGGCGCTACCGCTCGCAATCCGGCGCTGCGACTCTGCCCCCGGTGACGGTCCTGAAGCCCTTGTGCGGCGCTGAGCGCCACCTCTACGACTGTCTGCGCTCGTTTTGCGACCAGGCTTATCCGGGCTTCCAGATCGTCTTCGGAGTGCGCGACCCTGAGGACCCGGCACTCATTATCGTACGCCGGCTGCAACGCGAGTTTCAGGGGCTCGACCTGCACATCGCCAGCAATCCTGCGCAGCACGGCAGCAACGGCAAGGTCAGCAACCTGGTCAACATGATGCCCCTCGCCCGCTACGACTATCTCGTCGTCGCGGACAGTGACGTGCGGGTTGCGCCCGACTATCTGGCCAAAGTCGTGCCGCCGCTTTTGGATACCGGCGTCGGCATCGTCACGTGTCCCTACCGCGGGTACCCTCGGGGCGGATCGTGGTCCGAGCTGGGAGCGGCGTTCATCAACGACTGGTTCATGCCCTCGGTGTATGTCGCCGCCCTGCTCGGCTCGCGTGCGTTTGCCTTCGGTGCAACCGTTGCCATGCGCCGGGAAGTGCTGGCCAGGATAGGCGGGTTCATGGCCATAGCCGATCAGCTGGCCGATGATTACCGGCTGGGGGAGCTGACGCGCCGCATGGGGTTGCGCACCGTGCTGTCCGAAGTCGTGGTCGAGACCTCGGTCGATGAGCGCAACCTCGGTGAGCTCGTTCGGCATGAGCTGCGCTGGCTGCGAACGATTCGGGCGGTCCGTCCGCTGGGTTACGCCCTGTCCTTCGTGACCTTCGGTTTGGCGCCGGCCGCTCTGGGGGTCCTGGTGGCGGCCGGCGCGCGGGCGGCGCTGGCCATGCTCGCCATCACCGCAGTGGCGCGACTCATGTTACATTCCACCACTCGCGATGCCCGTTCGGGTTTGGCACAGCTGTGGGTGCTGCCGCTCACGGACTTGCTCGTCTTCACGCTGTGGTGCTGGGGCTTCGTCACGCGTCGCGTACAATGGCGACACGCACGCTACCGAGTCGCTCGCGATGGCTCCGCTCATCCGATTCCTTGAGAAGATGTTCTGGCGAGGACTGCCATGTTGAGAACGCTGTTTCTGCATCCGCCTTCCTACGACGGTTTCGACGGGGGCGCCGGCGCCCGCTATCAGATGAAACGCGAAGTGCGCTCTTTCTGGTATCCGACCTGGCTCGCGCAGCCGGCGGCTCTGGTCGAGGGCTCGAAGCTGATCGACGCGCCGCCGCACCGCCTGAAATTCGAGGACATCGCCCCCGAGCTCGACAGCCGCGAGCTCGTGGTGATGCACACCTCCACGCCATCCTTCAAAGCGGACGCGAGGACGGCCGAGAGGATCAGGACGGTCAATCCGAACATCAAAATCGGCTTCATCGGTGCCAAGGTCGCGGTCGAGCCCGAGAAGAGCCTGATCGGCGCGCCGGCGGTGGACTTCGTCGCCCGCAACGAATTCGACTTCACCATCAGGGAGGTCGCCGACGGCCGGCCGTGGGGCGACATCAAGGGGCTTTCCTACCGCAACCCACAGGGGGCCATCGTTCACAACGAGAACCGGGAAGTTCTCGAGAACATGGATGCGCTTCCCTGGGTGACGCCGGTCTACAAGCGCGATCTCACCATCGAGAATTATTTCGGCGGCTATCTGCTGCATCCCTACATCTCCTTCTACACGGGACGCGGTTGCAAATCGCGCTGCACCTTCTGCCTGTGGCCGCAGACGGTGGGCGGGCATCGCTATCGCGTGCGCTCGGTGGAAGACGTCATCGGGGAGATGAAATGGGCAAAAGACGCCTTCCCGCAGGTGAAGGAATTCTTCTTCGACGATGACACCCTCACGGACAACCTGCCGCGCGTCGAAGCGCTGGCGCAGGAGCTGGGCAAGCTCGGAGTCACCTGGTCGTGCAACGCCAAGGCCAATGTTCCGCGCCGGACGCTGGCAGTCATGAAGGACAATGGCCTGCGCCTGCTGCTGGTCGGCTATGAGTCCGGCAACCAGCAGATCCTGTTCAACATCAAGAAGGGCATGCGGGTGGAGTTCGCCCGGCGCTTCACCAGGGACTGCCACGAGCTCGGCATCCTCATCCACGGCACGTTCATCCTGGGCCTGCCCGGCGAGACCCGGGAGACGATCCAGGAGACGCTCGATTTCGCCAAGCAGATCAATCCCCACACGATTCAGGTCTCACTCGCGGCCCCCTATCCGGGCACGTTCCTCTACCGGCAGGCCAAGGAGAACGGCTGGCTGTACAACGAGGAAATCGATCTTCTGACGCAGGAGGGCACGCAGATTGCGCCGCTGAACTATCCGCACCTCAGCCACGGCGAGATCTTCGATTCCGTAGAGGACTTCTACCGGAAATTCTATTTCCGCCCGTCCAAGATCGCGTCCATCGTGGCCGAGATGATCGCCAGCCCCGACATGATGAAGCGCCGTTTGCGCGAGGGTGTGGAATTCTTCCGCTTCCTGCGCACGCGGCGGGACAGTGCTTGAAGCGACTGATCGTCACGGCGGATGATTTCGGCGCCGCCCGCGAAGTCAACGACGCCGTCGAGGCGGCCCACCGCGGCGGCGTTCTCACCGCGGCGAGCCTGATGGTCTCGGCGCCTGCGGCGGCGGATGCGATTGGGCGCGCGCGGCGCATGCCGTCATTGCGTATCGGGCTGCACGTGGTGCTGGTGGAAGGCCGGCCGGTGCTTCCTGCCTTTGCCGTGACTCATCTGGTGGATGGGAGCGGCGTGTTTCGTTCCGATATGGCGGCCCTCGGCGCCGTCCTGTGCTTCAACCGGCACGCGCGCCGCCAACTCGCCGCCGAGATCACCGCACAGTTCGAGGCTTTTCGCGACACCGGCCTCCCCCTCGATCATTGCAACGCGCACAAGCACTTCCATCTGCATCCGGTGGTCGGAGGGTTGATCGCCGCAATCGGCGCTCGCTTCGGCCTGCGCGCGGCCCGCATACCGCTCGAGCCCGCCCGGGTGCTGCGCAGGATCGAGCCACGGACCTCCTGGGCGCCGGCGCTGCTCACGGCACCCTGTGCGCTGCTGCTGCGCCGGCGCCTGCGCGCCGCCGGCCTCCTCACAGCCGATCGCGTCTTCGGACTTCGCTGGTCCGGACGCATGACGCGGCAGCGTCTGGCCGGCCTGATCCGCCATCTGCCGGACGGCCTCAGCGAGATTTATCTTCATCCGGCCACCGGCCCCTTCGCCGGGGCCGCGCCTGATTATCACTATCGCGACGAGCTCGACGCGCTCATGGCTCCGGAAGTTCTCGCCGCGTGCCGCGATCCCTCGCTGCGGCTGGGCGGATTCGGCGATTTCCTGGGACCCGCCACGGCGCGCGCCGCTCGCGGCGTGATGCCCAACCGGAGCCTGCTGCCGTGAATCCGCCCCTCGCGGCGATCTCCGCATCCTCCGGCGCGCGGCAGTCATTCCCCGAGGGGCCCATTCGCATCGGTAGCGACGCGCACAAGACCCTCTTCTGCCGCACGTTGCTGGACAGCTTCGATCCCTACAAGCCGGCGGTGATCGATTGGCCCGAGCTCGATGCGCAGGCGCGCGATCGCCTCGTGAGCCTGCCCATCTGGGACATCGCCGTGCAGACCGAGGGGCGGGCCCGGCTCAACGTCGCCTCCTATGCCGCGGTCACCTCCGATCCCCTGTTGCGCAAGGCGGTCGAGCTCAACGCCTTCGAGGAGGGCCGCCACAAACACGTGCTCTCCAATCTGGTCGCGGCTTACGGCATCGCGCTCGCGCCCGAACCGCACTACGTCGTGCAGGGTGACCCGGAATGGGCCTTCATGGTGACCGGCTACAGCGAGTGCATCGACAGCTTCTTCGCCTTCGGCCTGTTCGAATCTGCCAAGCGCTCCGGATTCTTTCCGCAAGCGCTCGTCGACACCTTCGAGCCCGTCATCCAGGAAGAAGCCCGTCACATCCTGTTCTTCGTCAACTGGGCTGCGTGGCATCGGCGCACCATGCCGCTGTGGCGCCGGCCGTTCTTCGAGCTCAAGGTGTTGGCGGTGTGGCTGTTTCTCATCTGGGAGCGCATCGGCATCGCCCGCGATGTGGGCGGCGGCGTACAGGACAACAATTTCACCATGAGCGGGGCGAAGTCCCTCGGCGATGACATCGATGTCGCCCGGCTGATCGAGCTGTGCCTGGCCGAAAACAGCCGGCGCATGAGCCGCTACGATCCCCGCTTGCTGCGACCCTTCGCCGTTCCGGCGCTGGCGCGATGGGTGCGCCGTTTCATGCGATCCTAGGCCAACGCCTCTGGCGCGTATCGCTTCCGTCGCATGAAACTGCGCCTCCTCATCATCGCGGCCCTGGGACTCGCTCTCGCCCTCTACCTGGTCACGTATGTCGGCCTGGGTGCCGTACTCGCGGCTGCGGTCAGGGTCGGATGGAGCGGTTTTGCGATCCTGTGCCTCTATGCTGTGGGGCTGTTCCTCATCCTCGGAGCCGCCTGGTGCGTCCTGGCGCCCGACTCCTCCCCGACCAGACTGTGGGTTTTCGTGTGGGCGCGAATGGTGCGGGATGCGGCCGCGGAAGTGTTGCCGTTCTCCCAGCTCGGTGGAATCGTGCTGGGCGCGCGTGCCGCGATCCTGCACGGCGTTTCGACACCCCTCGCCTTTGCCTCGATGATCGTCGACGTCACCACCGAGATGATGGCGCAGACCGCCTATATTGCGCTCGGCGTCGTGCTCCTGAGTGCCCGCGCCCCGCGGACCCCTCTCGCGGTGTCGCTGACAACAGCCTGCGTGATCGGCCTGGCGCTGGCCGCGCTCGCCGGCGGACTGTTTCTCGCTTTGCAGCGCTACGGCCACAGGATCACCGGAGGGCTCGTGGCGCGTCTCCTGCCCGGCGCGGTCGCGCCCACCGCAGCGGTGGCCGCCAGGCTCGATGCGATCTATCGCGCGCCGGCGCGCGTCGGCCTTTCCGCGGCGCTGCATCTTGCCGGTTGGATCGCAAGCGCGATCGGGGCATGGATCGCCTTTCGCCTGATCGGGGCGCGCGTCGACCTCGCCGCGGTGATGGCGATCGAGAGCCTCGTGTACGCGACACGAAGCGCCGCCGCGTTCATCCCCAATGCGCTGGGGGTGCAGGAAGCCGCTTACGCGGTGCTCGCGCCGCTGTTCGGTGTCGGGGCGGAATTCGGGCTTGCGGTATCCGTGTTGAAACGGGCGCGCGACATCGCGGTCGGAGTGCCGATATTGCTGATCTGGCAGGCGGTGGAAGGCCGGCGCGCGCTGGCAGGAAAATCCGCCGCAGTCAGTGACGCGGATTGAGAACAACGTTGCAGATCGCTCGCGCACGAATCCAGTGGGGTGGGGAGTACTTCGCCTTCAGCATAGTGCGCTGCCGTCGGGCACTGCGCGGTCAGGCCTCGCGAGCACGATGGCGCCGTCCTCGCGCGCAAATCCGGTGATCAGGATCTCGGACTTGAATCCGGCGACCCGTTTCGACCCGAGTCCGGTGGCGCAGATGACCTGCCGCCCAATGAGCTCCTCGGGGCTGTAGAGCGCGGTGATTTGCGCGCTCGACTGTCTGACGCCAAAAGGTCCGAAATCGACCCAGAGCTTGTAGGCCGCCTTGCGAGCTTGCGGAAACTGCTCCACCTTGCAGATGGTTCCAGCTCGCAGGCCGACCCGCTCGAACTCCTCCCAGGTCGCGGACGCTCTCTCTTCGAGGGTATGAGCCATACAGACTGTTCCAGTTTTTACGGGCTGGCAGGGTCGATGCGCCACGCGACCGGGAAGCGCGTCCAAGCCGTTCGATTTGTTCTCGGATCCTACGACATGGCCGCGCACCCCTTGACTGTCAGCCGGTTCGCGCAATAATGTAACGTACGGTACGTTACTTTCTTGCGAGCAACAGACTTGGGCTTGGCTGTTCGCAGTCGTCCGCGCGGCGAGACGAGACGGGCGCAGATTCTTGACGCGGCGCTGGCCGTGTTTCTCGAGCACGGCTATGCGCGTGCGACCATTGAACTCGTCGTCCAGCGCGCGAGCGCTTCCAAAGCCACCATCTACAGCTTCTTCGGCGGCAAGGAAGGCCTGTTCGACGCCCTGATCGATGAACGGGCTGAACGTATCCTGGCGGGTTTCCCGGACATTGACGGCGGCATCATCAACGTGCGGGCCGCGTTGACGAACATTGCCCGACGTTACCTGGAGGTGGCGATGGCGCCCGACGCCATCGCGCTCTATCGCCTGATAGTGGCAGAAGGCCCGCGCTTTCCCGAGCTCGTGAAGGATGTCTACCGCGTGGGGCAGGACCGCGTGGCGGCGCGCCTCGCAAAGGCGCTGCGCACCTGGGCCACGCGAGAGCGCGTCTGCCCGGTCGATCCCGATCGAATTTCGACGCAGTTTCTTGCCGTTGTTCGCGGCGACCTGCATCTGCGGGCTCTGGCCGGCCTGCTGCCGGAGGATCTCGCAAGAGCAATCGCGAAGAACGTCCGCGATGCCGTGGAAACATTCTGGCCCGCGCTCCGACCGAAAGACGGCCATGGGCCCTGAGAGCGTCATGGATCGCGCCCGCCATCGCAACCAGGCAGGTGGTGTTATGAAGGCCATGGATCGCAAGACGATCGCGGTGTTTATCGATGCGAGCCCGTCCGGACAGAGGCGGGCGGTTCATGCCGCCACGCTGGCGCAACGCTGGGGCGCCACTGTCGTTGGCGTGCAGGTAGTCGCCGAACCTTCGCCGATGCCGAGATACATGTACAACGCCAGGGGCCGCGGCGCGGTTGCACAGGTGCTCGCCTGCGAACAACAGCTGGCAGCTGATGCCAGAGCCGTCGCGCTCGTGACGGGGGAGCGCTTTCGGGCCCAGTGCGCCCGACTGAAGGTGCATGGCGAGTTTCGAAGTATCGGTCCAGGGCAGGCCAACCAGGAAGCTATCCTGAATGCGTTCCAGTCCGATCTGGTCGTGGCCGGCCACCCCGAGCCGCATGGCCTGCCGCCGCACATGATGCCGGAGAGGATCCTGCTCGAGAGCGGCGGACCGCTGCTCATCATCCCCAATGCCTGGCAAGGTGAGACCATCGGGGAGAAGATCGTAATCGGCTGGAACGCCACTCGCGAGGCGCGACACGCCGTGGCCGACGCCATGGCTTTTCTCGTTGCGGCAGAGTCAGTGACCGTCTTACTCATCGACCCGGAGGAGCATTGGGGTCATGGCCAGGAGCCAGGTGCCGACGTCGCGCTCTACCTGACTCGGCACGGCGCGCCCGTTGCGGTCGAGAAGCTGGCGACGCGCGGCTCGTCGGTGGCCGAAGCCCTCTTGGGTTACGTGGAACAGCACGCTGCCGATCTGCTGGTCCTTGGGGCTTATAGCCACGCGCGTGTGCGGGAGCTCCTTCTCGGTGGTGTGACACGCACGTTGCTGGCGCGGATGCCGGTCCCCGTTCTGATCTCCAGGTAGTCGACCGGCTCCGGCAGCAAGTCTGACGCTCGCCCGATGATGCGCCGCGATCCAAAGCCCGGACAGCATCGGCTGCCCGGGCCTTTCGCCTTTCAACCGCTCAGACGGCTTCCAGCTCGGGCTCGACTTCCTTTGGCTTGTCCGTCTCGGGCTGCGGGCGATCGGGTGGCGCGCTCGGCCGCAGACGCTCGATCACCGACTTGGGCTCTTCGCGCTTCTCGACCCTGGTCGTTGCCCGCTGCAAGAAGAATCGCTCTTCGTAGCACATGGCCGTCCTCCTGCGATGACTTTATTGTGGGCTCCCTGAGCAAAGGATAACATCCTGGCGGCGAAAGTTTACCGCAGTCACTCGGGGCGTGTAGCCTCTGTGGCGTGGAGATTCTGGCCATGGCGCTTGTCCTGACGTCGCCTGCGTTTGCCGACAACGGTGCCATCCCGAAACAGTACACGTGTGAGGGTGCCGATATTTCACCTCCGCTGAATTGGTCAGCGGCCCCGCAAGGCACAAAGACTTTCGCGCTCATCGTCGATGACCCCGATGCGCCGGATCCGCGTGCACCGAAGATGACGTGGGTGCACTGGGTCATCCACAACATACCGGCGGATGCCAAGAGTCTGCCGGAAGGCGCGGCAGAGCGTGGCGTGCCAGCGGGGGCGGTGCAGGGACTCAATGACTGGAAACGCGCCGGCTACGGCGGTCCCTGCCCACCGATCGGCAGACATCGATATTTTCACAAGCTCTATGCAGTCGACACGGTATTGCCCGGTCTCGACCATCCGACCAAAGCCCAGCTTCTGAATGCTCTGAAAGGGCACGTGCTTGCGGAGGCGCAGCTCGTCGGGACCTATCAGAAGGGAGGGTAAGCTGCGAACCGCCCTCCTCTGCCGTCCTTGACGCGCGAGTCGACCATCACCCATCAGCCGCAGCTACCTCGACTTCAGTGCGTACTCGGACTCGCTGGGAGACGCAGCGACGCTTGGCCGATGGGTGCCGCCGCGTTTCGGGATTTTGCTGAAGGAGGAGACTGTGCCGCTGGACTGGCGTTCCAGACTGATCCACTCGCAAGCGAGGGCGCCTGAGGGCTTTCGGTCACTGACTACGCCAACGTACCGGGGCTCGACGACGCTGTTCACGAGCGCCGCAGACGTCACGGACCATTGGGATCAGGAGCATGTCCGGTATTCCTACGGTCTTTACGGTACTCCAACTTCGTTCGAGCTGGCCGCGCGAATCGCTGCCCTCGAGGGCGCTCATCACTGTTTCATAACGCCCGGTGGGCAAGCTGCGATCGCCCTGATTTATCTGACCTTTGCCCGCGCAGGGGGTCACGTCCTCGTGGCCGACAGTGTATATGGACCCAGCCGGGAGCTTGCCGAGCGTTTGCTCTCACGACTTGGGGTCGAGACCGAGTATTACGATCCGTTGATCGGAGCCGATATTCGCCACCTGTTGCGGCCGACAACGCAACTGATCTGGTGTGAGAGCCCAGGATCGGTCACGATGGAAGTGCAGGATATCGGCGCCATATCGAACGCTGCACATGAGGCTGGCGTTGCGACGGCGTTGGACAACACCTATGCGGCAGGGGTTCTGTTCGACGCTTTTGCCGCCGGGATTGACGTGGCCATGCAGGCGCTCACCAAATACGTAGGCGGCCACAGTGACGTACTGCTCGGGTCCGTTACCACCAGAGATCATCGTCACTATCAAGCGCTGGGGGATGCCCGTCAATTGCTCGGAATGGGCGCCTCGCCGGACGATTGCAGTCTGGCGATACGAGGATTGCAAACGCTTGCCGTCAGGCTGGAGCAACTCGAGAAGAGCACGCTCGCGGTTGCCCGGTGGTTGGAGCAGCAACCGGAGACAGCGAGACTGCGTCACCCCGCTTTCGCCAGCTGCCCGGGACATGAAATCTGGAAGAGGGATTTTGCCGGCTCGGCGAGCATTTTTTCCGTTGAATTTGCCCCCTCGATACCCCGCGACGTCATCGTACGTCTGCTCGACGAGCTCAAGCTCTTCAAGATCGGCTACAGCTGGGGCGGAGTGATCAGCCTGGTAATGCCGCACTTCGATCTGCGGCGGCGCTTCCCGAACCACAGCCCGTCGATCGTGCGCTTCAATATCGGCCTGGAGGCCGTGGGCGATCTCATTGCCGACCTGGAGGCGGCGTTTTCCGCTATTCGCTGAGAGCATCGTCGCCTTGCGTCCCCAAGGGGATTCGAACGCCTGTTACCGCCGTGAAAAGCACGGCGCCGCGATCGCATCACCCGGGTGTCGCTCTCCAGCGGTCAACCCTTCTTGGACAAGAGCTCCTCGAGCGCGTAGAGCGTCTTTTGGGGAAAGCGCTCGAGCGGATAATACTTCGTGAGAATCTCGAGCGCCTGCTCAAGTGAGCGGATATCCAGATGCCGCAAAAGGTAGCGGACGTCTTCCTCGTCGTGAAACTCCGCGCCGATTCGCATAGCCAGGCACTTCATCGCAAACAGGTACTCCGGCTGCGCCACCATGATGCGCAGATGATCCAGTTCGATGAAGGGCGCGAATTCTCCTTGCGAGCTGATGCCAGGACGATGGCTAGGTGGAAAACAGCTGGCGGCCTTGTGCGCGCACTTTGGATACTTCCCGGCCACGAACCTCGCCACTCACCGAGAACTTACCGACCGTCGTTGGACTGACAGTGATGCAATCATAAGCTATTGTTTTAATTGGCGTCCCCAAGGGGATTCGAACCCCTGTTACCGCCGTGAAAGGGCGATGTCCTGGGCCTCTAGACGATGGGGACGCGGTCAGGCCGCCGGGCGGGCGCGGAAGATTACACGGCCCGCGCCCGAGGAACAATGCGCAGGGCCCATCCGCGCAAGGCCGCCCGCCGTGGTGGCGCGGCGGGCGGCTCGTCAGCCTCAGAACTTATACGTCGCCCTGACGTTCCAGAATGCGCCCGGCAGATCGTAGGTGCCGGCGTCGTAGCCGTTCAGCGTGCACGTGTAGCAGATCGGCGCATTCTGGCCAAACACGTTGTTGACGCCGAGGTCCAACTTGAGTCCCTTGACCGTCAGGGCGTCGTTCCACCCGACCTGTACGTCGTTGTAAAGGACCGAGTCGAGCGTGTGGTAGACCTCACCGTTCGAGCAGCCCGGCACGTCCGTGATGACCGCGTTGCCGCAGGCTTCCTTTATCGAGTCGAGGTAGCGCAGGTTCCAGCTGACCGACCAGTTGCCCGAGGTCCAGCCCAGCTGGGCATTGGCCCGCAGCTTGGGAATTGCGCTGTCGGTCACCTCGATGCCGACCTGGCGCTGCGACACGATGCCAAGGGAGTCCACTGCCTTGTACTGGGTGACGTCGGTGGCTTGCAGCGAAGCGGTCAACCGACCCCAGCCGTACCGCTTGCCGACCCAGTCGATCTTGGCGTCGACGCCGCCCGTTTGGATCTCACCGAAGTTCTGCAGGAGATTCCTCGGGGGGTTCAGATTGCCGTTCGGCTGGCGTGAGAACGGCGCGCAGATCGGTCCGCCGACGCCCCCCTGCGCGATGCACTGATTGAGGAGCGCCTGCAGGTCGGCCGCCTGGATCGCGCCCGTGATCTTGTGGTGGTAATAGGTCGCTTCGAGCGCGAGCCGGTCGGTCGCCGCGGACTCCGCCCAGCTGGCGAGGTACTGCAGACCGCCGGTGTAGCTGTCGGACTTCTCCGGGTTCAACGCTGGGTTGCCGCCGGTGAAGACCGTGATCTGAGTGTTGACCTGTTGGAACCCGACGGGGACACCTTGTGCCACGCATCCCGGGGGTAGCGGGATCACCGGGCCGCTGGTGGGGCCGCAGGGGTCGGTGAGGGTGGGCGCGAACGTCGTCAGGCCGTAGAGCTCGCCGAGGTTCGGCGCCCGGAAGCCCTTCGAGTAAGTGCCGCGGAACGCGAGGTCGTTGACCGCCTGCCAGCGGAACCCGACTTTCCCGGTGGTGTCACCGCCGAAGGTCGAGTAGTCGGAGTAACGCACCGCCGCACTGGTGCCGAGGCTTGCGAGCAGCGGGAAGTGGAACTCCGCGTACGCCTCGTTGACGTGATAGCTGGCGCTCACCGGAAAGGCGGGCGAGTCCTGCGATTCACCGCTCTGGCGCAACGGATCGGGAACGAACGCACCGTCGTACTTGCGATGCTCGGCGCCGATCGCGAAGCCCGCGGCGCGATCGCCGATCTTGAACATGTCCCCGGTGATGTTGGCGGAGAACAGCTGCAGCTTCTGGTCACTGGAATCGTTCTGAGTCGCGCGGATGTAGTTGATCATCGCCGCCGTCATCGGCCGGCCCTGGCCACCGAACAGGTCGAGCGGCACGCAGCCGGGGGTCGCGTTGCAGACATTGACGTCGCCGAGTGCGATCTTCAGTTTCGCCACGTTGTAGCCGTTCAGGAAGGTCTGGGTCGCCTTGTTGTCGGAGTTCGCGTAGTTGATGTCCCACAGGAAGCCGTTACCGACGTGCAGCGTGCCCTTGAATCCGGCGCTGAAGTAGTAGGTGTTGACGTCCTGGGTGAAGATACGCGGGCCCACCTCGAGCGGCCGGCGTCCGATGAGCACGAAGTTGGTGGCTGCATCGAGTGCGTAGCCGAACGGGTTGTAGGGGTTGTTGGCCGCGACGGAGATCGTATCCGCGAGACCGCCGGATCCGGCCCCGGGACCGACGAAGATCGGCTCCGGCGCCGCCTGGTTGGCGGACTGACGGTTGTTGAACAGCCCCTTGAAGTACAGGTCCACGTCCTCGCTGGCGTGGTACGTCAGGTTCGTGAAGATCGACTTGCGCTCGGAAGGCGTCGACAGCAGGTTGAACGGCGCATAGTTGAATCGGTCGCTGTTGGTGAAGTGGTGGTACGTGTCGGTTGCCGGATTGTTCGGACTCCAGGCCGGCGTGGTCGTGCCGTTGTTGAGTGTCACACTGTAATCGCCGCCCGCAGCGCAGGATTCCGGCACAGTCGCCGGGGCGTTCGGGTCACAGAATATGAAGCGTCCCTGCGGCGTTCCCGAGCTGCCGGCCAGCAGTCCCGCGACCGGCTCCGGAAAGGACGACTGCGCCCATTTACCTGAACTGATCGCATCCTGGTTGAAGTAACTCACGACGAACATTCCCGAGAACTTGTCGCTCGACCCGCCCGCGGTGAAGCTGGCTTCAGTCTGGCGGCCGCCCTTGTCGAGCGCGCCGGTGTAGCCGTTCACCTCGACGCCGTCGACCTTCTTGCGGGTGATGATGTTGACGACGCCCGCGATCGCATCCGACCCATAGATTGCGGACGCGCCGTCTTCCAGGATCTCGATGTGATCGACGATCGACATCGGGATCGTGTTGAGGTCGGCGCTGCCGCTGACGCCCGAGGCGGAGGATTCGTTGACCCAGCGGATGCCGTCGACGAGCACCAGCACGCGTTTCGAATCGAGACTCCGCAGGTCGATCTGCGTGGAACCCGCCCCGATGCCGCCACCATCCGGCGGGTAGCCGAAGTTTCCGGAGGAGTTGAACTTGGTGTTGAGCGCCTTGCCGCCGGTCGTCAGCTGCTGCAGCAGATCCCCGACGCTCGCCAGCCCGGTCTTCTCGATCGCCTCCGCGCTGATGACCGAGAGCGGCTGCTCCGCCTGCGCACCGACCCGGGCGATGCGCGAGCCGGTGACGACGACTTCCTGTACACAACTCGGCTGCCCCGGCTTGCACTCCTCGCCCGGCAGGCCGGCCTGCTGCGCGTGCGCCGGTGTCGCCGCGGCGGCGCACGCCGCCACCGCGCATTTAACCGCCAGCATGATCTGATTCGAACGGGCCGATGGACCTGATCGCATGATGATCTCCCCTTGATTTGTCTTGTCTGGGTCGGCGCTAACCAACGCGACGACTGATTGCCCTGGCGCACCTTGCCCTGGGGCACCGCAGTGCTGTCCTCGGAAGCAATCCGCCAAGGTTGGTTAGCTTTACTTAAAGTTCAGGCTAGCACCGCAGTAACGCGGCAGGCAAATGCTGTATCAATTACGCAGCAAAACGAGTCGTCTTTGCCTGCGGCAGGCGGCGCATCTGTTGTAAATTATCAACAAAGGGCCACGCGCATCGCCGGCTACACGGCCGTGCGCGAGCCTCAGCGTGGGTGCACGGGGTTGCGGGCCCCGAGTGGCGGGTATCTTGGGGTTGGTGGAGCCAGGCGGGATCGAACCGCCGACCTCTTGCATGCCATGCAAGCGCTCTCCCAGCTGAGCTATGGCCCCACGCGAAGCGGCGGGACGCTACGCACGGCCTCCGGGCTTGTCAAGCGTCGCGGGAACCGGAGCGATCACCCCGCCGCCGTGTGCACCCGCTGCGCGCTCTTGCCTTCGAAGGAGGCGGCCCGGGCTAGAATCGCAAACCACAAGGCTGAAAGTTGCGGGGATCTCTGAGCAACGCCAGTACCGCGGCCCCTGACCAGGCCGCCATTCTGCGGATGATCCAGGCGGCCAAGGCAGCGGCAGCCGCCGGCCGCGGCAGCGAGGCCGACGAGCTGCTCGCGCGCGCGGCGCAGGCCGTGCCGGGACACCCGGCGCTGCTGAATGAGCAGGGGCTGCGCATGATGCAGCGTGGGGAGGCCGCCAAGGCCCGGGAGCTGTTCCAGCGCGCGACCGCCGCGGACCCGAACCATCCGGCATTGTGGACAAACCTGGCCTCGAGCCTGCACGCACTGCGCCTCCCGCAGGAGGAGATGGTGGCTATCGAGCGGGCGCTCGCGCTCGAGCCCCGGCATCTCACTGCGATCCTGCAGAAGGGCGCCCTGATCGAGGGTCGCGGCGATGCGCGTGGCGCGGCGCGGATCTACCGCAACGCCCTGGCGATCGTGCCACCCGAGGTGACGCCGCCAGAAAGCGTGCGGGCGGCGCTGGAGCTCGCACGCGCCGCGGTGCGCCGGGACGATGCCGCGCTCGCTGGCACGATCGAGGAGCGGCTCGCCAGCATCCGCGCACAGCGCGGTGGCGGCCCCTACCGGCGTGTCGAGAAGTGCATTGAGCTCTTGACCGGCAAGCGCAGCCGCTACGTGCCGCAGCCGACGTTCCTGTACTTTCCGGACCTTCCGACGCCGGAGTACTTCGACGGTGTGGAATTCCCCTGGCTGGGTGCGATCGAGGCCGCAACGGCTGAAATCCGCGCCGAGCTCACCGCGGTGCTGAGCTCTGACCAGGCCGGGCTCCAGCCCTACGTGTCCTATCCCGAGGGCGTGCCGCTGGACCAATGGCGGGAGCTCAACAAGTCGCGCCGCTGGAGCGCGTACTTCCTGTGGAACGAAGGCGTGGCGCAGCCGGAGCATCTGGCGCGATGCCCGCGCACCGCGCAAGTGCTGCAAAGCGCACCTCAGTGCGACGTGGCAGAGCACGGGCCGAACGCGTTTTTTTCGATACTCGAGGCGCGCACGCGCATACCGCCGCACACCGGGGTCACGAACGCGCGACTGACCGTGCACCTGCCGCTGATCGTGCCTCGGGACTGCGGTTTTCGCGTCGGCAGCGAGACCCGCGAGTGGATTCCCGGCAAGGCGTGGGTGTTCGACGACACCATCGAGCACGAAGCCTGGAACGGCTCCGACACCCCGCGTGCGATCCTGATCTTCGATATCTGGAACCCTTACCTGAGCGAAGACGAGCGCGAGCTGGTGCGAGCCGCGATCGAAACCGTCGGCAGCTACTACAACGGGACGGCGGGGCGCGTCGCGTAAGCCCCGCTCACGCGAGCGCCCCTGGCCGCCCTGGCGGTGGTGGCGGTTTCATTCAAGCCGAACCCGGCGGTGATTTGGCCAGCACCGCGTCCAGGCGCGCGAGCGTGCGCTCGCGCCCGAGCAACGCCAGTGTCGCATCGATCGGCGGCGACACGGCCGTGCCGGTCACCGCGACGCGCACCGGCTGCGCGATCTTGCCGAGCCCGCTGTTCAGCTGCGTCGCCAGCTCGTTGAGCGCGGCATGAATCGTCGCGGCGCTCCAGTCTGGCAAGCTGGCGAGCCGCTCGCGGACTGTCGCCACCGTGGCCACAGCATCGCCGCCGAGATGCTTGGCGGCCGCCTTGGGATCCAGCTCGATGCGGTCGACGAAGAAGAAGCGGCTGTTCTGCGCCATCTCCTTGAGGGTCTTGGCGCGCTCGCGCTGCGCGAGAATCACGCCCTCGAGCAATGGCTGATCGCTGCTGTCGCAGCCCAAACGGCGCAGCTGCGCGCGCAGGTGCGGCACGAGGGTTGCGGGTTGCGCGCGCACCATGTGCTGCTGATTCAGCCACAACAGCTTCTCAGGGTTGAAGGCCGATGCCGCCTTGTTGACGTCATGGATGTCGAACGCCGCGATCATCTCCGCGCGCGTGAACACCTCCTGGTCGCCGTGCGACCAGCCCAGGCGCACGAGATAATTAAGGAGTGCATCCGGCAGGTAGCCCTCCTCCTCGTATTGCAGCACGCTCACCGCGCCGTGGCGCTTGGAGAGCTTGGTGCCATCGGGCCCGAGGATCATGGGGACGTGCGCGTAGAGCGGCAGGGTGGCGCCGAGCGCCTGCAGCATGTTCATCTGCCGCGGCGTGTTGTTGAGGTGATCATCGCCGCGGATGACGTGCGTGACCTGCATGTCCATGTCGTCGACCACCACGCAGAAGTTGTAGGTCGGCGTGCCGTCCGAGCGCGCGATGATCAGGTCATCGAGCTCCGCGTTCTGGAACGTCACCGGCCCGTGCACCAGGTCCTGCACCACCACCATGCCATCCACGGGATTGCGAAAACGCACGACCGGATCGATTCCCGGGCGCGGCTCGCGCCGCTCGCGGCAGATTCCGGGGTAGCGCGGCTTTTCCTTGCGCGCGATCTGCTGCTCGCGCAGGGCATCCAGCTCCTGCTTCGTGCAGTAACAGTGATAGGCGCTGCCCGCCTGCAGCATGCCCCGGATGATCTCGCGGTAACGATCGAAACGCTGCGTTTGATAGTAAGGGCCCTCGTCCGCGTCGAGCCCGAGCCAGGCCATGCCCTCGAGGATCACCCGCACCGCCTCCGCTGTGGAGCGCTCCCGGTCGGTGTCCTCGATACGCAGAATGAACCTGCCGCCGGTGCGCCGCGCGTACAGCCAGCAGAACAGCGCCGTGCGCGCGCCGCCGACGTGCAGCAGCCCGGTGGGACTGGGCGCAAAGCGCGTGACGACTGTCATGTGGACCTGCCGACCTGTCCGCCATTGTGAGGGGCGCGCATGTTACCAAGGGCCGCAGCGGTGCGCCTCGCCCCGTGTGCCTGCGCGGCTCACGCGGGCGCCTGCCGACGATTTGCCTTTGCCCTCGGCCCGCCTATAGACTTTCCGTCCCTCAAAATGGGCGGTTAGCTCAGCGGTAGAGCACTGCTTTCACACGGCAGGGGCCACTGGTTCGATCCCAGTACCGCCCACCAATGAAATCACTTGGCCCGCGCTGACGCCTCCGACGCGCCGCATAGCGGGCGATCGCAGCGCGGTTCAGCTGAGACGATAGTCCTCGTAAGCGGCACCGAGCCATGCGAAGCCTCGGTCGTGAGCTAACACCCTAGAGCGCATGCATTCGGCAACGGCGGCCTGCCAGGCATCATTCTCACCCATGCGGTTTGCGGCGCGCCTTTGTCTCGCCGCCGCCTTCTCCGCCTGTATGCGATGGATACCCTGCCATCCGTACCGCCCCAAATAGGCTTTAACGGCTTGGGGGTCTTGCGCTCCTTCGAGTACTTCAGCCAACGTTACCGGACTGATCCATAAACGGGCGCGTCGGTTTCGTTTCAGCCACTGTAACGCGGGACCTTCCTCATCGTTGTCCGCCATCTCATTCAGCAAATCGATGACAAAAGAGGAGTCTAGGAGATATTTCTTCATCGACGCGTGACCCGCAAGCGCACATCGCCCATGCGCTTTCGGGCATCGGCCAACACATCGGCCGCGGTCTCGAAGGGCTGCTCACGGATGAGCTTACGAACGAAGCTGGCCTTTTTCATCCCTGCACTGCGCGACCTGCGCGCCAGCATCCGCGCTTCTTCCTCCGTCAACCGAACCGTGAGAATTGCCATAGTGGAGCTAATAATAGATGTATGTCATTTGTATGTCAACAGGCCGATGCTGGATCTGTTCATAGCCACGCGGCGCAGAGCACGCCGCAAAGCCTGACGATGACGGTCGGCAGGCAGAGAAATGCGGTTCCGGTGCATCGGCGGACGAGCTCGCGCGCAAAAACAGCAGCGGCCGACATCAATCATGCGAGGGCCATTGGGCGCTCTTTACTCCTGCGCCGTACTATTCGCGGGTGTCACCTCACCGGAGGAACTCATGGATGACAAGGACTTGGAGAGCCGAACGGAAATGTCGCACTCGCGCTCGCGCCGTAAGTTTTTATATGCGGTTGGTGGTGCCGGAATCGTGTCAGCTGCGGGGCTGGCATCGATGGGCGCCCAGCGGAGTGCCACTAAGATCGACCACAGGAGGAGCCAGATGGAGAGCCCGATCGAGGTAGTGCGCAGGTTCTGCGCGGCGTGGTCCGACAATATCGGGGCCGCCGAGCTGGCCGCATTTTTCACCGACGACGCCGTCTACCACAATATCCCGCTGGCGCCGGTCACCGGCAGGGAGGCCATCGCGAACAACATCGCCTCGTTCATCCGCCCTGGCGCGCCAGGCATCGAGGGCATCCAGTTCCGCGTCATCAACATCGCAGCCAATGGTCCGGTCGTGATGACCGAGCGGGTGGACGTCTTCAAGCTCCCTGACAAGTCGTTCGAGCTGCCGGTCATGGGGACCTTCGAGGTCAGTGACGGCAAGATCAGCGCCTGGCGCGACTATTTCGACATGAACCAGTTCACCAGCCGGATGGGATAAGGCTGGGCGCGTCTATCGCTGGTATCGGCTGGAAGGCCTGCAGCTGCGCATGCGGGTACGCCGGCGCAAGCACATGTGTCTGCACCGTGGGCCCGTCCCTCAGGCGCGGCGCACGCATGAGCGCTGGAGCATGGATTTCATCCACGATCAGTTGTTCGAACCCCTCCAAACCTTACGTTGAGGTGTCCACGCAGGCGGGTCAACTCCACCCTGGGCAAGCACCGCATGTGAGAGAGGGTCACCAGCTTCCCGTCGCTCGGTTCGTCTTGACTGACCGATTTCGGCTATCGCGAATGCCCGGTCGGGGTCCGACAGCGGACTCTGGGACAATTTCTCTTTGCCGCGAATTTGGGACAATTCTGTCCGGCCCAATAACCCAAGCGTTCGGTTTTCATGCGTAAATCAGACCTGATACCTGGCTGGATAAAGAAGGAGCTGCGCGCGAATTTCGCTCGGGCC
>Ga0209577_10000088_pt1 | contig 83440 bp, 75 predicted proteins | sample GraSoiAngelo_109_FD_185874 | JGI IMG/M metagenome (GOLD analysis project Ga0209577, IMG submission 185874) | Grasslands soil microbial communities from the Angelo Coastal Reserve, California, USA - 14_0903_12_20cm (SPAdes) (version 2) | ecosystem: Environmental > Terrestrial > Soil > Grasslands... | reverse complement strand
GGCGGGCCAGTCGCCGGCGGTCCTGCTCGTAGTCGGCCAGGACGTGCAGCATGGCCTTCCGCTGGTTGGCGAGGCGCTTGTTGAACTCGCTCAGATCGCCCATGATGTGGAGCATGGCGCGGCGCTGGTCGTCGCGTTTCCGCAGGCGGCGCTCCAGCGTCTCCACATGCGCGCGGAGTCGCTGCTCGGCCGTCACGGCCGCGCCGGGGTCCGCGACCGCCGCCTGACGCTCCTGCGTCGCCGTCTCTGGCATCCCGATTACACTCTCTCGAGCCTCAGCCTTTCGACTTGGTCCGCAGGCTCTCGAGCTCCTTTTCGAGGGCGATCATCTTCAGCTCGCGGCCGACGACTACTTCCTCGAATTTCTCGAGATCCAGGATCTTCTCCTGGAGCTCCCCCTTGGACTTCTCCAGGTCGCGAACCACCTGCTCGTATTCGCGCATGTCGCGCAGGATGCCGATGGCGCCGATCACCCTGCCGCCCGGGTCGCGCAGCGCCGAGGCGTTGAGGGTCGTGGGGATGACCTCCCCGCTGGCGCTGCGGGGGTTCAAGTGCGCGTTGCGGGTGACCCCGCGCTCGACGACCTCGCGCAGGGCGGCCGTGAACTCGCGTGTCTCCTGGGGGCTGATGAAGCGGGACAGCGACTGCTCGAGCAGCTCGTCCGGGCGGAAGCCGAGCAGCGCGGACACCGCGTCGTTGGACTGCAGGATCTTGCCCTCGAGGTCAGAGACGAAGACCGGGTCGGGGGCGTTCTTGATGAGGCTCTCGGCGTAGGCGCGGGCCTTGTCGAGCTCGCGCATGTCGCGCAGGATACCGATCGCGCCGATCACCTTGCCGTCCGGGTCGCGCAGCGCCGAGGCGTTGAGCGTCGTGGGGATCACCTCCCCGCTGGCGCTGCGCGGATTGAGGCGGGCGTTGCGCGTGACACCGCGCTCCACAACTTCCCGGAGGGCGGCCAGGAACTCCCGAGTCTCATCGGGGGAGATGATGCGCGAGAGCGACTGCTCGATCAGCTCGTCCGGGCGCAAGCCCAGGAGGGCGAAGACCGCGTCGTTGGCCTGCAGGATCTTGCCCTCGAGATCGGAGACGAAGACGGCGTCCGGCGCGTTCTTGATCAGGCTTTCCGCGTAGGCCCGGGCCTTGTCGAGCTCCCGCATGTCGCGCAGGATGCCGATCACGCCGATCGCCCGACCGTCCGGATCGCGCAGGGCGGAGGCGTTCAGGCTCGTGGGGATGACCTCGCCACTCGCACTGCGAGGGTTCAGGACAACGTTCCGCATGACACCGCGTTCGACCACTTCGCGCAGTGCAGCCGTGAACTCCCGCGTTTCTTCGGGGCTGATGAAGCGCGACAGCGACTGCTCGAGCACCTCGTCCTGGCGAAACCCGAGCAACTGCGAAACCGCATCGTTGGCCTGCAGAATCTTGCCTTCGAGGTCCGAGACGAAGACGGGGTCGGGGGCGTTGGCGATGATGATGTCCGCATCGAGGGAGCCGTGCCACTTTGCGCCCCGATCGGCGCTCTTGACCGTCCCCGGTGGGGTACCTACAGCAGGTGATCTGGCCATATCCCGCTCCCTCTCGGTCGCCGGCGCCGGAGTGTGAGGGAAGCGAGAATAGACCGCGTGGCAGAGCGTGTCAAGGACGCGCTGACGGCCGTGGGCGAAGTCAGCTCAGCCGCGGCACTCGATTTCGAGCCGCTTCACGTCAGTCGTGCCCGGCGGGAACGTGAACGTGACGGTCACCCTGAGCCAGAGGTCGTCGAGAGACCCCTCCCGAATCAGGCGATAACGGAGGTCGTACTCCTCGCTGAATGTGGGCGGCACGTCTGTGAGAGCGATCTCGTCCGTTTCGTTGGCAGGCAGCGAATACCGCTCCCCGGTTACCAGCCCAACGCCCTCAATGCCCTCTGCATCGACGTGAAGCGTGACATCTTCGGACGTTTCACCGATCTCCCCGGTCACGAGCATGTGGAGGAAGCCGCTGAGGATCTGGACGTCCTCCTCCGGCAAGCACGTGTTGGTCGCGAAGGAGCCTGCGACCGACATTTTCTCGTTGGCGAGGGTTGTGAACGACGGCGGAGGAATCGAGGGTGTCTGGCGTGTGGGCGCCGAAGGAGACCTCTCACACGCGGCTAGCCAAGGAAAAGCGAAAGCGAAGAGCGCGAGGCGTTTCATGGTATTGTCTCCCACATGGTCGGACGACTGAAAGGTGGACCGTGACGACATGGGGTACCGGTGCGACTTCGGCGCAAGGCCGTACTCATCACCGGGCAAAACACATGCCCTTGCACGCCCTACCAGCGACGGCGAGGCCTTCGGCAACCGGAGCAAATGGCGGTGCCGCCGAGTGAAGGCGCTAGTCAGAAGAACGACGGTCCGGGCGGACAAGAAAGGAGATCCCGGGGGGAAGTCTGGTGCCGCACCACATGCGGCGGTGATGCAATAGCCTTACCGATGCGCCGACGCGACGTACTCCGGCGCGGCCCTTATTTCTTCAGGTGTTCCTAGCGTCGCACCTCACTGTCACGCACAGCTCGCGGTTCCGCCGCCACCCGTTCGGCCGCCCGGAGCACCCGCAGCGCGTTGAGCCCCGCGACCTTCCTCACATCCTGCTCACTCCAGCCGCGTTTCAAGAGCTCCGCCAGCAGATCGGGAAACTTGGACACGTCCTCGAGCCCCACGGGGACCTCGGTGATGCCGTCGAAGTCGGAGCCGAGCCCGACCGCGTCGACACCGGCCACGGCGCGGATGTGTTCGATGTGGTCGGCTACCTGTGCGAGCGTCGCCTTCGGGGCGCGCGCCGCCCACGCCTTCGTCGAATCGGCCACAGTCATCGGGTCTGCTCCCGTGGCGCGGAGCGAGCGGATCCGGGCTTCCATGCTGTCGTCGTACAGGCGCACCGCCTCGGAGACGAAGCCGGGGTTGAAATTCACCATGACGATCCCGCCGTTCCTCGGCACGAGCCTGAGGATCGAATCCGGCACGTCCCGCGCGTGGCCGGTGAGCGCGCGGGCCGAGGAGTGCGAAAACATGACGGGAGCGCGCGTCGTGTGGAGTGCGTCCGACATCGTTGCGTCGTTGACGTGGGAGAGATCGACGACGATCCCCAGCCGGTTCATCTCGTGCACCACGTCCCGCCCGAACGCCGAGAGGCCGCGCCGGGCCGTGTCGGTGGAGGCCGTGGCCCACGAGAGACTCCGCCAATGGGTGAGCGTGATGTAACGAACGCCGAGCGCTGCGAACATCCGCAGCGCGCCGAGCGAGTTCTCGATGGCGTGCCCGCCCTCGATGCCGATCAGACAGGAGATCTTCCCCGCTTTGAAGTTCCGCTCGACGTCGGTCGCGGTGCGGGCCATAGCGAGATCGCGAGGGTACTTCGCGCACAGCCGCTTGATCAGGTCGATCTGCTCGAGCGCGTACACGGCCGGGTGTGGCCCGGAATCGATCGTGGTGACGGGAACGTAGGCCGCCCAAAACTGCGCCCCCACCCCGCCCGCGCGGAGTTTCGGGATGTCGGTCATGAGCTTCGGCTGGAGCACGGCGAAATCCACGGAGTCGAGGCCACCCCGCTCGCGGATCGCGTCGGGGATGTCGTTGTGGCCGTCGATCAGGGGGACGGTCTTGAGAATGCGGAGAGCCTGGGCGCGGTAGTCCTGGGCGGTCAGGCGGACCGGCGGACTGGCGGACAGAAATGCCAGGAGCAAGAGTGCTGCTTTTGTGGCCCTCATGGTGCACCGGTCGCTCATTGGAGGCGGAAAGCTGGTGTCACACCATGCCGTTATCAAGATTACGTTTCAGAACCATGCCCCCGCCCGACGCCAAGGCGAAAATCGCACTGGAGCTGAACGGCGAGCCCGTCGAGGTCGCGTTCGCGCCCCACAAGACGCTGCTCGAAGTGCTGCGCGAAGATGCGGGGCTGACGGGCACGAAGCACGGCTGCGAGTTGGGCGAGTGCGGTACCTGCACCGTGCTCGTCGACGGCACGCCGGTCCTCTCCTGTCTGGTGCTCGGCCTCGCCTGCGCCGGGCGCCGGGTCAAGACGGTCGAGGGGATGGCGGCGGGCGGCACGCTCCATCCCCTCCAGGAGGCATTCGCCGAGCTGGGCGCGGCCCAGTGCGGCTATTGCACACCGGCATTCCTTCTCGCCGCCGAGGCGCTCCTCGCGTCGAGCCCGCGTCCGACGCGCGACGCGATCAAGCAGGCGCTCTCGGGCAACCTCTGCCGCTGCACCGGTTACATCAAGATCTACGAAGCCGTCGAGCTGGCGGCGGCTCGCATGCGCGGAGAGGACGCGAAGCCGGCGCCGGAGACCTTGTATGGCGTCCGGTAAGAAACCCTCGAGGCTCCGAGTGGTAGGAAAGGCCCACCGCAAGGTGGATGCGACCGCGAAAGTCACGGGGGTCACGCGGTTCGCCGACGACCTGTTCCTGCCCCGCATGCTCTTCGCCAAGCTGCTCCGCAGCCCCCACCCCCACGCTCGTATCCTCTCGATCGACCCGTCCCGGGCCGCAAGCGTACCGGGCGTAAAGGCGGTCCTTACGGGGAAGGACCTCCCGATTCCGTTCGGCATCCTCCCCGTGAGCCAGGATGAGCACGCCCTGGCGCTCGACAAGGTGCGCTTCGTGGGCGACCCCGTGGCGGCGGTGGCGGCCACCACCGAAGAAGCGGCCACCCAGGCGCTCGACCTGATCGCCGTCGAGTACGAAGTGCTGCGTGCGTTCCCCGATGCGCTCGACGCGGTCGAGCACCCTGAGCCGGCGATCCACGACTATGCCGACGCCGGGAACATCCACAAGCTGATCGATCTCGAATTCGGCGACGTCGAGGCGGCGCTGGCGCAGGCCGACATCGTACGCGAGGACCTGTTCTTCTTCGAGGGAAGCACCCACCTGCCGATGGAGCAGCACGCGGCGGTGGCCGACTGGTCCGCCGATGGGAAGCTCACGCTGTGGAGCGCCACCCAGACGCCGCACTACGTGCACCGGGCGCTCGCCAAAGTGCTGGAGCTCTCGCCGGCGCGCATCCGCGTGATCGCGTGCCCGAACGGTGGGGGCTTCGGCGGGAAGAGCGATCCCTTCAGTCATGAGATCGTAGTCGCGAAGCTGGCTATGATCACGGGGCGACCCGTAAAAGCCACCCTCACGCGCGAAGAGGTGTTCTACTGCCACCGCGGGCGCCACCCCACGCTCATGTGGGTGAAGACGGGAGTGAAACGGGACGGCGCCATCACCGGCATGCACTTCAAGTCGCTGCTCGACGGCGGCGGCTACGGGTCCTACGGGGTCGCGAGCACCTATTACACGGGGGCGCTGCAAACCGTCACGTATCACGTTCCCCGTTACAGGTTCCAGGGGGCACGGGCGTTCACGAACAAGCCGCCCTGCGGGCCCAAGCGCGGCCACGGCACTCCGCAGCCGCGTTTCGCCCTCGAGGTCCACCTCGACAAGATCGCCGAGCAGCTCGGTATGGACCCGGCCGAGCTCCGCCTCAAACATCTGGTCCCCCCCAACTCGCTCACCGCCAACTGGCTGCGCATCGGCACGATGGGCCTCGGGCCCTGTATCGAGAAGGTGATTCGCGGCTCGGGGTGGAAGCAGAGGTTCAAACAGCTTCCGTATGGCAGGGGGATCGGGTTGGCGTGCTCGTCCTACATTACCGGCGCGGGCCTCCCGATCTACTGGAACGCGATGCCGCACTCGGGCGTGCAGCTCAAGTGCGATCGCGGCGGCGGGGTCACGGTATTCTGCGGCTCGACCGAGATCGGCCAGGGCTCGGACTCGATCCTCGCCACGATCGTCGCGGAGGTGCTCGGCCTCGACCCGTTCGACATCGCCGTGGTCACCGGCGACACCGATCTCACGCCGGTGGACCTGGGCAGCTACTCGAGCCGGGTCACGCTCATGACGGGCAACGCGGCGATCCAGGCGGCCGAGCGCGCCCGCGACGTCATTGCGCTGCACGCCGGGAAGAAGCTCGAGGCCCCGCTCGAGCGCGTCACCTTCGCCGAAGGGCGCGTGTTCGACGTGCAGGATCCCGAGCGCGGGCTCACGTTCGCCGAGGCGGTGCAGCTCGCGGAGGCGGCGGAGGGGACCATCGGCGCGGTGGGCTCCTACACGCCGGCTCCGTCCGCCGGCAAGTACCGTGGCGCGGGCGTGGGTCCCTCGCCCGCCTACTCCTACAGCGCTTGCGTGGCGGAGGTGGACGTGGATCCCGCGACCGGGATCGTCCGCGTGCCGAAGATCTGGATCGCCCATGACGTGGGGCGCGCGATCAATGCCGCCACCGTGATGGGCCAGATCGAAGGCTCCGTGTACATGGGTTTGGGCGAGGCGCTCATGGAGGAAATGGCCTACCGCGGCAATCGTAACGTCGTCCACAAGATTCCCAGCTTGCTCGAGTACAAGAGCCCGACCACCCTCGAGATGTGCGACGTCGTGACCTACGTGGTCGAAGACCCCGACCCGAACGGCCCGTTTGGGGCCAAGGAGTGTGGCCAGGGTCCGCTGCTCCCCGTGCCGCCCGCGGTGGCGAACGCCGTGTACGACGCCGTCGGCGTGCGCATCGACGAAGTGCCCATCACCCCCGAAAAGGTGTTCAAGGCGCTGCGCCGCAAGGAAAAGGGCGAAGCGGGACGGTTCGGACCGGCTCGGTTCCCCGACTTACCCTGGCCCGAGCCCACCCGGGTGGCGCCCCCATGGGACGGTGGTGACGGACGGGCGGCAGAAGGCGGCAGAGGGCGGCAGAAGGCGGCAGAGGCGGCAAGGCGCTGATGCTTAGGCTTCCTTCCTTCACCTACCGGCAGCCGCGGACGCTGGCCGAAGCGGTCTCCATGAAGGCCGACGCGGGGCCCGATGGCATGTACGTGGCCGGGGGCACAGATCTCTACCCCAACATGAAGCGGCGGCATCAGGAGCCGCGCACGGTCATTTCGCTCATGGGAGTTCCGGAGCTCGCAGAATGCCGAGTGCGGAATGCGGAATGCGGAATTGGGCCGTGTGTGACACTCACAGCGCTAGCCGACCATCCCACGATCCGCCGTGACTACGCCGCCGTCGCCCACGCGGCCGAGCTCGTCTCCACGCCACTGCTCCGCAACATGGGCACGCTGGGCGGGAACCTCTGTCTCGACACGCGCTGCAACTACTACAATCAGTCGTACGAGTGGCGCAAAGCGATCGACTTCTGCATGAAGAAGGACGGGCACATCTGCTGGGTGGCGCCCTCGTCACCGCGCTGTTGGGCCGTCAGCTCGTCTGATGTGGCTCCGGTGATGGTAGCCGTGGGCGCGGATTACGTGCTGGTCGGCCCCGGCGGCGAGCGTGTCGTGCCCGCGGCGCGATTCTATCACAACGACGGCATCAATTACCTTACGAAGCAGCCGGACGAGGTCCTCGCCGCCGTGCGGCTCCCCGCCCCCGATGGCTGGGACGCGGTGTATCACAAGCTGCGGCGTCGTGGGTCGTTCGACTTCCCGGTGCTGGGCGTGGCGGCGTGGACTAGATGGGAGCAGGGAGCGGGGAGCGGGGAGCGGGTGGTGGAGGCGCGGATCGTGCTCGGCGGGGTCGCGAGCTGGCCGCAGGAGGTCCCCGAGGCGGGCGCGGCGCTCGCCGGAACCGCCCTGTCGGACGAGGCGATTGCGGCCGCGGCGGACGCGGCATACCGCCCCGCGAAGCCGATGGACAACACCGACTTCGATCTGTCATGGCGAAAGCAGATGACGCGGGTGTACGTCGCGCGGGCGCTGGCGGAGCTACGGCAGCGCCGGCGGGCCGCGAAGTAAACGATCCGATGCCAGGGATGCCCACCAACCCCGGAGAGCCGATGGAAGAGTTGAGCCCGCTCGAGCCGTCCGTCGCGCCGCCCTACAACCTCATCGCCGAGCGGCTGTTTCGCGCGCGCACCGTGATCATCAGCGGTGAGATCACCCAGCGCGTCGCCGCGGGAGTGACGGCACAGCTGCTCGCCCTGGCCGGGGAGTCGAGTGAGGAGATCACGGTGTTCATCAACTCTCAGGGCGGCCACGTGGAGGCGGGGGACACGATTCACGACCTCGTGCGCTTTCTGAGCCCACGGGTGCGCATGGTCGGCACGGGCTGGGTGGCGAGCATCGCGGCCCTGATCTACGTCGCGGTGCCGCGCGAAGACCGCTACTGCCTCCCGAACACGCGCTTCCTGCTGCACCAACCGGCAGGCGGCTCCGGCGGGTCCGCCAGCGATATCGAGATCGAGGCGCGCGAGATTCTCAAGATGCGCGACCGGCTGAACCGCGAGTTCGCGCAGCAGACCGGACAGCCCCTAGAGCGGATCGAGGAGGACACCCGGCGCAACTTTTGGCTGACCGCCGAAGAGGCGCGCCGCTACGGCCTGGTGGGACGAGTCATCGAGCATCAGGCAGAGCTGGGCACTGCCGGATAGCGATGCCCGAGGCGGCCGCCAACCCGGTGTCGTTTCAGCCCTCGCGCCGCCCTAATCCGTCAGGCAGCGGGCGAGGACTTGGCAGTCGCCAGCGCTTCAACCTCGCCTACCACGTGGTCGAGGATCGCCACCAAGCGCTGTCGCGTGGCCTCGTCGCGCGCGCGCCAACCCGTGCGGTACACGGTCTTCAGGAGCCGGCCCAGGGAGCGGTTCACGTCCGCCATCCCCCCGCCGAGCGTGCGGTCGACCGCATCGCGCACCCGATCGAAAATGTCGTCCACCACGTCGCGATGGTCGTCGAGAAACCGGCGCCCCACGTCCGTGATCTCGTACACCTTCTTGCCTTCGACGTCTTTCGCGACCACGAGTCCCTCGTCTTCAAGCCACTGCAGCGTGGGATACACCGTGCCCGGGGACGGCGAATAGCAGCCATGCAGCTGCTCTTCCAGCTCCTTCATCACCTCGTAGCCATGGCGGGGCTTGTCCTTGAGCAGTTTCAGAATGACGTACTTCATGTCCCCCGACTCGAACCAGCGACGGCGGCGGCCCCGCGGTCCGGCCCAGAAGAAACCCCGGGGCCCAAAGCCGAAGGCGAACCGGTCCCAAGCGAACGATCTCGTCATGCGTTCTCCAAGTTATGCGATGTAACGGGAAGATATTGCTCGACGATATATCGTGTCAACGGGGGAGGATCGCGAAGCGGTAACGACGCTCACAGCCATTCCAGCACGGCTCGCACAAGTTGTAAGGCCGCATGAACTTGTGCAGATGAGCCGCGGCACTACATTTGGAGCCCGCGCGAGACGCCTTTTTCCATAGCTCGAGCGCCCTGGGAGGAGACCCGATGTCCGTACAGGTGACCCCCCACCCAAAATGGGTGGCCGACCTGGATGCCGTTCTGGATCCGAGTCGCGAGGCTATCCTCGACACTCGCGTGATCGTGGACGCCTCCGAGAACCAACTGGTCGACGGCCGCATCCAGAATTTCCTCGTGAACTTCTACCCGATCATCCGCGACTTCCCGCAGTGGCTGCAGACGCTGCTGGACCGTTCGCCGGAGGACGGCAAGGCCTTCTTCCGCGACAACATCCGCGTGGAAAAGCGTCACGATGCCATGTGGCGCGCGATGGGGGACGGCTTTAACGTCCCGAAAGAGCGCTTCCAGATTCCGGAGCCGATGATTCCCGAAGTGAAGCAATTCCACGGCTACCTGACCGAGATGTGCCGTGGCGCCACGTTCGGCTCGGCCGTGTCGGCGACGAACTACGCGGTCGAGGGCGTGGCGCAGAAGATCTCGGAGAAGGCGCTGCGCGGCCTTGCCAAGAACGAGAAGATCGGGCCGCGCGGGCGCTGGTGGCTCGAGGAGCATGCGAAGTACGACGACGAGCATCCGGTCCACGCCCTCGAGATCATCAAGAGCTGCGTCCAGCGTGGGGAAGCGCCGCAGAGCGTCACGGACTCGGCGCTGAAGAGTCTCGGTCTGATGAAAGAAGCCATGGTGGCCTCGTACGGTTCATGAGTAAGGGCAGGCGTGCTTCGCCGACGCGGGGCATGCAGCCGCCGCCGCCCTCCCCGAACGCGACCCTCCAGCGCCGGGCGTTTGACCCGCTGCAGGTGGCAGTCGAAATCGTGGCCGCCCTCGCGGACGCGGTGGTGGTGACCGGGGTGGATCGGCATGTGCTCACCGCCAACCGCGCGGCGGCGGAGCTGTTCGGCCGGCCGCTCGACGACCTCCCGGGGACGCCGATCGACGACCTCGTCGTCATCGCCGAGCGGCAACACGTGGCGGAGCGCGAGCACCGCGCGGTCGAGGGCGAAGAGCAGCGATACGAGACGACGATCGTCAGCGCGGCGGGGAACGAGCGCATCGTCGCCGTATCCACGACCCCTCTGGTGGTCGACGGCGAGCTGCTCGGTACGGTGGCGACGCTGCGCGACGTCACCGAGGAGAAGCAAGCGCAGGACACGCTCGCGCGGTCGGAGGCGCGCTACCGCAACCTGTTCGAGTCGGCGTCGGATGCCATCGCGACCTTCGACGCGAACGGCCGCTTCACCACCTTCAACCACGCCGCCGAGATCATCTCCGGCTACCGCCGCGAAGAGCTGGTGGGCCAATGGTTCGCCCCCATGCTGCCCGACGACGAACTCCCCAAGGCGCTGGCGCACTTCCAAAAGGCGCTCGCCGGTGAGACCGGCCTGTTCGAAACGAGTTTCTATCGGAAGGACGGCGACGTCCGCACGATTCAGGTGACCTACTCGACGCCACGGCTCGACGAAGAAGTGTTGTGCGTGATCCGCGACGTCACCGACCAAAAGATGCTGCAGGAGCAGTTGATCCAGTCCGAAAAGATGTCCGCGATCGGGCAGCTGGTATCGGGCGTGGCGCACGAGCTGAACAACCCGCTGGCCGGCATTTCCGCCTTCGCCCAGCTGCTGCTTTCCGAGAAACGCTTCCCGCCCGATCAGCGGACGGCCGCCGAGATGATCTACGCGGAGGCCCGGCGCGCGTCGCGCATCGTGCAGAACCTCCTGACCTTCGCCCGCCAGCACAAGCCGGAGCGCACCCCGACGTCCGTCAACCAGGTGCTCGACGACACCCTCGAGCTGCGCGGCTACGAGCTGCGGGTGCGCGGCATCGACGTGCAGCGGGACTACGATGAGCAGTCCCCTGAGACGATGGCCGATGCGCACCAGCTGCAACAGGTGTTCCTGAACCTGATCACGAACGCCGAGCAGGCGATGGAGCGGGCGGAGCGGGACCAGCAGCGCCTCACGATTCGCACCCGCCGCGCCGGCGACCTGATCCGGATCGAGGTCGAAGACACGGGCCCCGGCATCCCACCGAATCTCCTCGAGCGCATCTTCAACCCGTTCTTCACCACCAAACCCACGGGCTCGGGCACGGGGCTCGGGCTCTCCATTTCCCTGGGCATCGTGCGCGAGCACGAAGGGCGCATCTGGGCGGAGAACGCCACCCAGGGGGGCGCGCGGTTCGTGATCGAGCTGCCGATCGTGGCCCCGCGCCCGACCGGGGAATTCCCCAGCGCCCCGGCCTCGCAACCGGTCCCCGACCGGCTGCACGTGCTCGTGGTGGACGACGAAGCCTCGGTCCGGGTGGCGCTCCAGCGCTACCTCTCGAGCAAGGGCCATGAGGTGGAGACGACCGCCAGCGGCCGCGAGGCGCTCGCCCGCATGCGCGAGGACGCGTTCGATGCGGTCATCATCGACATGCGGATGCCGGATGTGTCGGGAGAGCAGCTGTTCGGCGAGCTCAAGGCCCGGGACCCGTCCTATGCGGAGCGCGTGATCTTCACGACCGGGCAGCTGGTGGACGACAGCGTGCGCACCTTCCTCGCGTCCACCGGCCGGCCCTGCGTCCCGAAACCGTTCGAATTCAGCGCCTTCGACCAGGTCCTGCCGGCGCGACGCGCGTCCTGAGCGGCCATCACGGGGCATGCACAACGGGGGCCGCGTCGTCCGCGGCCCCCATGTCGTTCTACCGGCGAGCGTTCCTCAGGCGCGCTGCAGGTGCACCCGCCGCCTGAGCTGGAGGTGCCGCAGCCCGCTCTGATCCTGGTGCTCGTCGCGCTCGCGGTGCATGCGGAAGAAGCGGTCTTCGCGCGCGGGAACCTTCCAGGTCAGGCTCATGCGCTTCTGCTTGCGCAGGATCTCGATCGATACCGTTTCGCCCGTCTCGTACGACCGCAGGATCCGCATCGCGTGCGACGGGTTGGCGGGCTTCCGTCCGCCGATCGACGTGATCACGTCGCCGCCCTTCAGGGGCAGGCTCGAGTCCGCGGGCGCCCTCACGACGAGCACGCCGTCCTTCGCGCCGAAGTACTCGCCGAGGTCGGAGTTGAGACCCACGAGCTCGAGATCACCCCACGGCGATCCCATGAGCTCGAAGCGATCCATGCCGAGCATCGGAGCCACCGCGACCTCGGGCGGGCCGGGGATCTCCCACTGGGACATCCCGCCCATGTTTGCGGCGACGAGAGTGGCCTGTTTCGTGTCATTGCCCCGGCGATACTCGATCTGCACCGTGTCGTCGGGCTCGAGCTTGCGGGCGAGCTCGACCAGCTTCCTCCCGGGGCCGGACTGGTCGTCGTCTTCCGCCTTCACGGCGGCGAGCGACGTGCCGTTGAACTTCGTGATGATGTCGCCGACCTTGAGACCCGCCTTGTCCGCGGGGCCCCCGGGCGTGACCCCTTCGATCTTGGCGCCGATCTTGTCGGTCTCAGGGCTCGCATCGGTCTTGACCACCACGCCGATCCGGCCGCGGTGGTCGCTCATCATGAACGCCCGGACGCGCGGCGGGCGAGGCGGGCGCGGCGTGCCTTGCGCCGCGAGCCCGACCGAGGAGCCGGCGAGCGCCGCTGCGACGATGATCCAGTTCCGCTGCATGTGAAATAACCCTCCGGGGCGCTAGAGCCCCACGTACGCGGCACGCGTCACGCGGACGCTCATGAGCTGCTCCATGAGATCCACCCGCTGCTGCCACAGGTTGACGAGGTCAGCGGAGTGAGCCTGGGTTTGAGAGGGGCCCAGCTGTGCCAACTCGCCGTCGATGACGGCAATGCGGTCTTCCAGGGCGGCCGCGAGCGCCGCGGAGCGGCCGCTCGTCACCCGTCCGTCCGGATCGTAACGCCCCAGCTGCTGCTCCAGCGTCGCCGATTGCTGCTTCACGCGGGCGAGCTCGGCGGCGTCGACCGGCTTCGTCCAGAACGGCCGGAACACGAGGAGCCCGGCGAGCGCCGCAGCCGCGGCGAGGCCCGAGACGCCCCACCGCTCGCGGCGCCGGCGCCGCTCGTCCAGCACGGCGTCCCGCACCGCGGGCCAGCGGTCCCGCGCCGGCCGCCGCGCCGGCAGCGCCTTCAGCCGCGCGACGCGCTGGTACAGCGCCTCGAGCTCCGCCCGGCACGCCGCGCACCCCGCCACGTGCTGCCGCGCCCACGCGGACCCTTCCCCGGCCGCGAGCGCTAAGACGTCATCCATCGTACAGTGCATCATCGTGCGACTCCTTCATCGAGCAGCCGCCGCAACCGGACGTGGGCGCGCGCCAGCTGCGACTTGGAAAAACTCACCGTCTTGCCCATCTGCTCCGCGATCTCCTCGTGCGTGTAGCCCTCGACATCGTGGAGCCATACCACCGCACGCGCGGTCTCGCTCAACCGCTCGAGTGCCCGTTCGAGATCGATCTGCGCAGGCACGGCGCCTGGGCTCCTGCCCGCCGCCCCAGCCCCCGCCACCACCCCGACCCCCACCGCCGACTCTTCGTGGAACTCCTCCGTCTCGCGCACCCGGTCATGGCGAATCCGCATCAGGGCTTTGGATGTGGCGATCTGCCGGATCCAGCCCCACAGGTGTCCTTCCCCGCGGTACTGCTTGATGCTCCGGACCACCTCGAGGAACGTCTCCTGCAGCACATCCTCGGCGTCCTCGGGGCGGCGCAGCACGCGGAGCGCGAGATTGTACACGGGCGTCTCGAACGCCCGGTACAGCGCCTCAAGCGCCTCCAGGTCGCCCGACTTCGCCCGGGCTACGAGAATGTCGGGGACGGCGAGTGAGATGGTCATCTCCTGAACTACAAAGATGCGTGAACTACGAAAGGCGTCGCGCAAAGGCGTCAAGCAGGGGCGTGACGCCTTTGCGTGACGCAGTCTAACCCATTGCTATCCTGCGAGTTGCGACTATTTTGAGTCATGCCCCTCGACCGAGCCACGCTGCACACCTGGCTGCACCATTGGCAGGACGAATACGACGCCGCCTACCTCTACCTGGTGCTGGCCGGCCAGGAGCCGGACCCCAAGCGCAAGGATGTCTACATCAAGCTCGCCGGGGTGGAGGAGCGGCACGTACAGATGTGGGACCAGCTCCTCGCCGACCACGGCCACCGCGTCGGCCGGCCGCGCCCTTCCCTCAACGCGCGTCTCAGAGCCTGGGTCGGGCGCCGCTTCGGGCCCAACTACCTGCTGCCCCTGCTGCTACGCGAGGAGGGGCAGGAGGTGAAGGGGTACATGGACCTCCACAAGGAGGTCAGCTTCGACGACGCGCGGGAGGTATCGCTCAAGCTCGCCAAGGAGTCGGCTGCACATGCCGAGACGCTGGCGGGTCTCGCCGGTCGGGCCGCGGAACCCTGGCACAAGACGGGGTCGGGGGGGTTCCTGCGCAACGTGGTTTACGGCTTTAACGACGGCCTGACGGCGAATTTCGGGCTGGTGGCGGGCGTGATCGGGGCCGATGTCGCGCCGCACATCGTGTTGGTCTCGGGGATCGCGGGGATGTTCGCCGACGCGCTGTCGATGGGCGCCTCGGGCTACCTCGCGGCGAAGAGCGAGCAGGAAGTGTACGACCACGAGATCGCGATGGAGAAGGAAGAGATCCGCATCATGCCCGAGGTAGAGGAGGAAGAGCTCGCGCTCGTGTATCAGACGAAGGGCATCGAGGCGGGCATCGCGCGCAAGATGGCGGCCGAAGTGATGCGGGACTCGCAGCGCGCCCTCGATGAGCAGGTGCGGGAAGAGCTGAAAATCGGTGAAGCCCACGCGACGCCGTTCAAGGAGGGGTGGCTGACCGGCGCGTCGACGGCGATCGGCGCGTTCATCCCCGTGGCACCGTTCCTCGTGTTCAGCGGGCATACGGCCGCCTGGACCGCCTTCACGATTGCGATGTTCTCCCACTTCGCGGTCGGCGCCGCGCGCAGCGTTTTCACCGGGCGGGGCGTGCTCCGGAGTGGGATCGATATGTTCGCCGTGGGGCTGGGCGTCGCGGGCGTCGGCTACGTCGTCGGAGATGTGGTCGCAAAGATCTTCTAGACCACGAAGTTCAACAGACGATCCTGCACGTAGACGGTCTTCCGGACCGGTTTACCGTTCACGAACTTCCGCACCGACTCGTCCTGCAGGGCCCGCGCGACGACTTCCGCCTCGCTCGCCCCCCGGCTCACCGTCACCCGCCCGCGGACCTTGCCGTTCACCTGCACCACCACTTCCACGTCTCCGGCTGCGGCGAGTCGCTCGTCGAACGCGGGCCACGTCGTCGTGAAGATGGAGCGCTCATGTCCCAGCAACGACCACAGCTCTTCGGCGAGATGGGGCGCGTACGGCGCCAGCATCACGAGTAGCGGCTCCACCGCATCCCGCGCCGCGCATCGCGCATCGCGCAGGGCGTTCACGTACTCCATCATCGCCGCGATCGCCGTGTTGTAGTCGAGGCCTTCGGTGTCGGCGGTGACTTTCTGGATCGTCTGGTGCAGCTTGCGGGCGACCTCCGAGGGCAACCCCGGGCTTGCGCCCGGGGTCAGTCCCGCGGCCTCGTGTGCCGAAGCCCATACTTTGTCCAGAAAGCGCCGAATCCCCACGATGCCGGTCTCCCGGAAGTCGCCGCCTTCCTGGAAGGGCCCGAGGAACATGAGGTACATCCGGAAGGTGTCCGCACCCCACTGCTGGATGTAGGAGTCGGGGATCACCACGTTGCCCCGCGACTTGGACATCTTCGCGCCGTCCTTGATGATGAGCCCGTGCGCGCGGAACTTGGGGAACGGCTCCTCGAAGTGCACGTGGCCCAGCTCCCGCAGCACCATAGTGACAAACCGGGAGTACAGCAGATGCAGCACGGCGTGCTCGTTCCCGCCGATGTAGCTCGTCACGGGGAGCCACGTCGTGGTGCGCTTCGGGTCCCACGGCCGGTCGTCGAACTCGGTGGATGGGTACCGGAGGTAATACCAGGCCGAATCGAGGAACGTGTCGGAGACGTCGGTCTCGCGCCGCCCCTGCGCGCCGCACTGCGGGCACTTGGCGTAGTACCACTCTTTGTGCCGCGCGAGCGGGCTGACCCCGCTCGCATCGGGGCGGAAGTCCTCGATGAACGGCAACAGGACAGGGAGGTCCCGCTCCGGCACGCCCACCGGACCGCAGCGGTCGCAGTAAATGATGGGGATCGGCGGGCCCCAGTAGCGCTGGCGCGAGATGCACCAATCGTGCAGGCGATACTGCACTTGGGGAGTGGCCAGGCCCTTCGCCTGGAGCCACGCGACGATGCGACGCTGAGCGTCGCGACACGACAGCCCGTCGAACTCCCCTGAATTGACGAGCACCCCGTCCTCCGTCACGCTCGGCAGCGGCTCCCCCCCACCGGTACGCACGACCTCGCGGATGGGGAGCTTGAACTGGGTCGCGAACTCGAAGTCGCGGGTGTCGTGGGCCGGCACGGCCATGATCGCCCCGGTGCCGTATTCCATGAGCACGTAGTCCGCGATCCAGATGGGGATCGCCTCGCCCGTGGCCGGATTGCGGGCGTAGGAGCCGAGGAACACGCCGGTCTTGGTCTTGTCACCGACGCGGCGGGACACGAGGTCCCGCCCCAGTACTTCGCGCCGGTACGCGTTGACCTCGCGCCGCTGCTCCTCGGCGGTGAGCTGATCCACGAGCGGGTGCTCGGGCGCGAGCACGAGATAGGTCGCGCCGAACACGGTGTCGGGGCGGGTCGTGAACACGGGGATCTTGGCGCCGGCCGGCGTTTCGAAAATCAGCTCCGCCCCTTCGCTCCGGCCGATCCAATTGCGCTGCAGCGTGCGCGTCGAGTCGGACCAATCGAGCTGGTCGAGGTTCTCGAGCAGCCGTTCCGCATACCGGGTGATCTTGAAGAACCACTGCTCGAGGAACCGCTGCTCGACCTTCGTGTCGGGATGGCGCTCGCAGAAACCGTTGATCACCTGCTCGTTCGCCACGACGCTCATATCCTTCGGACACCAATTGACCGCCGCCTTCTTCCGGAAGGCGATCCCCGCCTTGAAGAGCTGCAGGAAGATCCACTGCGTCCACTTGTAGTAGCGGGGGTCGGTGGTCGAGAGCTCGTGACGCCAGTCGAACATGCCCCCGAAGCGCCTCAGCTGCCGTCGGAAGGTCTCGATATTCTGCGGGATGAGCTTCGCGGGATGCGTGCCGACCGAGAGCGCGTAGTTCTCGGAGTGAATGCCGAACGCGTCGAACCCGATCGGCTCGAGCACGTCGTATCCGTGGAGTCGCTTGAACCGGCCGTAAATATCGGCGCCGGTGAATGCGAACATGTTCCCCACGTGCAGTCCCTCCGCGGAGGGATAGGGGAACATCATGAGGTTGTAGAACGGCCGGCGTGGCTGGTCCAGGTCGGGCTCGTCGGAGCGCTCGCGCGCCCATCGCTCCTGCCACCGCGCTTCGACGGCCGCCGGGTCGTAGCTGGGCACCTGAGTCATAAGTGCATGAAAATAAACAGGCTTGCCCCGCCGGGTAACCCTGCGTAGCTTCGCTCCCGACCCTCGACATGTCCAGCCGCACCCAGCAGCTCCGGCAGAGCTTCCTCCTCATGGGGGCCGTCGTCGCCCTCGTCCTCGTGGCCGGGTTCGCGCTGTTCTCGAGCCGCAGCGTCACGCGTGTCGTCGAGCGGCAGGCGAACGAGCGCGGCCAGGACATGGCCACGCACGTCGCGTCCCTGGTCGGGATGTATCTGCGGGAACGTCGCCGGGAAGCCGAGGCGCTGGCGCGGTCGCCCGCGGTGGTGCGGGCGGCGCTCGACGGGTCGCAGCAAGCGATCAGCCGGCGCCTGCCGCAGCTCGACACCCCCACCCTGGAACGGATGTTCAACCAGCGTCACGTGTTGGGGGGAGATCCCGAGCTCGCGGCCTACTTCCGCGACTACGTCCAACGATCCGAGTTCTCTGAGCTTTTCTTCACGGAAAGCCACGGGTACTCCGTGCTCGCCTCGAACCGGACGTCCGACTTCGTGCAGTCGGATGAGGAGTGGTGGCGGCAAGCGGTAGCGGACGGCCTCTACGAGGGCGCGCCGCGCTACGACTCGTCGGCCGCCGCCGTGTCGCTCGAGTACGACGTGGCCATCCGGGCGCCGCGCGTGAGCGCACCGGTGGGGGTGCTCAAGGCGGTCTTCCCGCTCGATCGCCTGTCCCAGCTGCTCACGGCCGCCGACGCGGGTGCCGGGGTTCGGCTGCAGGTGGTGGACGCGCAGGGCATGCTGATCGTGGGAGGGGGTGGAGGCGGGGGGAAACCGAATCAGGCCGAGTTGCTGCACCCCATTCCCGACGCCGCCGCCGTGCCGCGCGGGGAGCGACCCGACACGGCGACGGTACCGGGGGCGTCGGGCGAAGACCTCGTGGTGACGGTCCCGGTCGACAACGGCAAGTGGTGGGTGGTGTTCCGCCAGCCCAAGGCGACGGCCTACGCGGCCGCGCGCACCACGGCCGCGAGCATCGTGATCTGGACGGTCGTGTTGTTCGGCGCGACGCTCGCGCTGCTGTTCGCGTTCTGGCGACGCCTCAACAAACGCGTGACGGAGCCGGTGAAGGCGGCGGGGGCGATCGCGAGCCGCGTGGCGGGCGGCGACCTCTCCGTGACCGTCGTGACGGAGCGGTCCGGCACGGCCGAGGTGGGCGACCTCCTAACCTCGGTGCACAGCATGGTGGTGGCGCTGCGCCGCCTGGTCGGCGCGATCCGCTCGGCGGCGGACGAGGCGGCGGCGATGGCCACGGAAATCTCGGCCTCCACGGAGCAGATGAGCGCGTCGACCGAGGAGATGTCCGCCACCTGCCAGGACCTGACCAAGCGGGCGGCGGAGCAGGCCCAGCTGGTGCGCGCCGCGGCGGACGATGCGACCAAGATCCTCCAGATCGCGACCATCCTCGCCGCGGGTGCCGAGGACTCGGTGCGACGCAACAGCGCCGTCGCCGACGTCGCCCGGCGCAACAAGGACGTGTTGGATCAGAGTACGGTGCAGCTCGCGACGCTGGCAGAAGAGGTGAACCGCGGTGCCGCCGAGGCCGAAGCGCTGGCGCGGGCCTCATCCGACATCCAAAAGTTCGTGACGCAGGCCAAGGCGGTGGCCACGCAGACGAACATGCTGGCCCTGAACGCGGCGATCGAAGCGGCGCGCGCCGGGCCGCAGGGACGCGGCTTCGCCGTCGTGGCGGACGAGGTGCGGAAGCTCGCCTCGGTGGCGGCGGCCGCGGCGGGCGACACCGCCGACACGGTGCGCGGGGTGCTCACCCGCGTGCAGGCGACGCGCGACCGGCTGACACAGCTCGCCCAGGGTACAGGCATCGCACGGGACGCGGCCCAGACGGCGGCCCAGGGCCTCGGGACCGTGGCCGCGGAGGCTCAGGCGAACGACGTGTGGGGCCGGGAGATCGCGAAGATGGCGGGCGAGATGCGCGCCCTGGTGGAAGAGATCAGCGCACGGCTCGGATCGGTCGCCCAGGGGACCGAGACCCTGCTCGCGTCGGCGCAGGAGATCGCCGCCTCGAGCGAGGAGCAGAGCGCGTCCACCGAGGAGATCGCATCGTCCGCGAACCAGCTCGCCGAGGCGGCCGACAAGCTGACGGGCGCGGTGAAGTCGTTCCGCCTGCTGGCCGACGAGGAGCCGCCGCCGGAGCGCCAGGCGGCGGATTAGTTTGGGGCCTCACGAGACGAGCTGCCCGATCGGCAGCTTGCGGATGCGATTCCCCGTTGCCACGAAGATGGCGTTGCATACCGCCGGGGCAATCGGCGGGACGCCGGCCTCGCCGGCTCCTCCCGGGGGCTCGGTGCTCGGCACGATGTGCACCTCCACAATCGGCATCTCGTCGAGGCGCAGCATCGGATAGTCGTCAAAGTTGTGTTGCTGCACGCGCCCCGCATCGATGGTGATGGCTCCCTTCAGCGCCGCCGTCAACCCGTACACGATTGCGCTCTCCATTTGCGCCTCGACCACGCCGGGGTTGATGACAAAGCCGCAATCGACTGCGCACACCACGCGGTGCACCCTGACGACGCCGGTGCTCGCGACGGACACCTCCGCCACTTGAGCCACATAAGTGTCGCACGACTTGTAGGGGTGACAGGCGATACCCCGGGAGCGCCCTTCCGGCAGCCGAGTACCCCATCGGGCCTTGGCGGCGGCCAGTTCAAGCACATGCTTGAGCCGGGGCGAATGAGCGAGCAGCACTCTACGGAGCTCATAGGGATCCTGACCGCCGGCGGCCGCCAGCTCGTCAAGGAACGATTCATTGGCGAAGCCGTTCTGCGAGTTGTAGACTGAGCGCCACCAGCCCACGGGGATGCCGATTTCGGCTCGCACATAGTCGACGTGCAAGTTGGGAATGGCGTATTGGAGATTGGCCGCCCCGTCCATCGTCTCTTCGGGAATCCACTGTTGCACCTGGGCGGGATCGACGCCTGGCCAGGGCCGGCCGGCAGCGACGGCGGCGTCCCAGTTCTGTCCCACCATGGACGTACCGACCACTCGGTGCATCCAGGCGACGGGCCAGCCGGAGGCATCGAGGCCGCCCCTCAGCTTGTGGTGGCTCGCGGGTCGGTAGTGATCGTGCTGCAGGTCGTCTTCACGGGACCAGACAACCTGGACGGGAAGGGACGTCACTTTGGAGAGTTCAACAGCGTCCGCGACATAGTCACGCATTTGCTTGCGGCCAAACCCGCCGCCTAACAGCGTGGTATGAACCGCCACTCGCTCGAGCGGGAGTCCCGTGATCTCCGCGGCGATGTCCTGCACGCTACGTGGCGTCTGGGTCGGAGCCCACACCTCGCAGCCATCCGGGCGCACGTGGGCGGTGCAGGTCATCGGTTCCATGCACGCATGCGCTTGATAGGGCACTTCATAGTCCGCCTCCAGGGTCCGCACCGCGCCGGCGAGCGCAGCCGGGACGTCCCCTTCGTGCCGTCCCGTCACGCCCGACCGCTGGGCCAACTCTGCCAATGTGCGGGCGATATCGGCGCTGCTCAGATGGGCGAGGGCTCCTTCGTCCCACACCACACGGAGCGCGTCGCGACCTCGCATGGCCGACCACGTGGAGTCGGCGACGACCGCCACACCCTCTTCGATTTGCAGCACCTCGCGGACGCCACGGACCGCCTTCGACTTCGTCCCGTCAAACTGAGTGACCTTGCCGCCAAAGATGGGGCAGCGCGTCACGGTGGCGTAGAGCATGCCGGGGACCCGAACGTCCATACCGAATCCCGCGCTGCCGTCCACCTTTTCGGGGCTATCGAGACGGCGGATGCGCCGGCCGAGGATGCGGAAGGCGGCCGGGTCTTTCGGATCCTTGAGCGGAACGTCCCGCGGAACAGGGAGTCTCGCGGCGGCTGCGGAGAGTGCTCCGTAGCTCAGGCGCCGGCCGGTAGCGGCGTGGACGACTACTCCGTTCCGCGCGTGGCAGCTCGCTGGCTCCACACCCCAGGCCTGCGCGGCGGCAGCGATCAGCATCTCCCGAGCCGTGGCGCCCGCGTTGCGCAGCGTGCTCCACGACTCCCGTGTGCTGCGGCTGGCATTGGTCGATTGCTCCTGGCCGTACAGCGGATTCGCGAGTGCCTGCTTGATGCGAATGGCAGTCCAATCGGCCTCGAGCTCTTCGGCCACGAGCATCGGCATGGTCGTGAGAACCCCCTGGCCCATTTCCGACCGGATCACGGAAATCGTGATCGTTCCGTTTCGCTCGATTTCGAGGAAGGCGTTCGGGGCGAAGGGCGTGCCGGAAGCAGGTGATGCAGCCCGGCTGGGCAGATAGAATCCGAGCACGAGGCCGGCGCCGGCCGCCGCGCCGACCTCGACGAACTCGCGGCGAGTTAGGGCGAGCGCTTTGGGCGGCTTCATTCTGAGCTGCGTTTCAATATTCACCGCCTCGCCCAGTCCGCAAGCTGGGGCCGCGCTGCGCTAGTCGCCGAAATTCACCAGCCGGACGAGCGCGATGTCCGAGACCTTCGCCAGCGCGTCGAGCACGCCGTTGGTCAGGGGCTGATCCACCGTGATGGCCGCGAGCGCGTCGTGCCCCGGGAAGGCAACGCGGGCCTGGTGGTAGCTGCCGATGTTGATCCCGGCCCCCCCCAGTAGCGTGCCCACCCGGCCGATCACCCCCGGGACATCGCGATTCCGGATCACCAGCATCCACCCCTCGGGCGCGACGTCGACCTGGTAGTCGTCGATCCGAATTACGCGGCCGTGCTCGTTCCCCATCACCGTGCCGGCCACCCGGGCCCGGCCGCGCGCCGCCTCGAGCGTGACGCCCACGGTGGTCTCGAAGCCCGGCTCCGGGGCTCCGGTGCGACGCGCGTGGCGGATGCCGCGTTCCTCGGCGATGAGCAGCGCGTTCACCAGGCTCACCGGCTCGACGCTCATCCCCGAGAGCAGCCCCTCCACCGCCGCCATCAGTACCGGGCGCGGCGCCGCGTCGTCCTTGCCGCCGTAATCCACCTCGACCGCCTTGACCGGCCCATCCACGAGCGCCATCGCCAGGCGGCCGAGCCGGCGCGTCAGGTCGAGCAAGGGCCCGAGCCGCCGCAACAGATCGCCCGAGATACCGGGGACGTTGATCGCGAACGAGAGATCGCCGACCAGCAGCGCGTCCCGCACGGCGCCGCAGATCTCCACGCTGACGCGCTCCTGCGCTTCGGCCGTGGAGGCCGCGAGGTGCGGTGTGAGGATCACGCGCTCGAGCTTGCGGAGCGGCGCGTCCGCGGGCAGCGGCTCGACCGCGAACACGTCGATCGCCGCGCCGCCGATGCGTTTGTCACGAACCGCCTCGGCCAGCGCCGCTTCATCCACCAGCTCGCCCCGCGCCGTGTTCACGAGGACGGCCGTGGGCTTCATGAGCTTCAGCCGCTCGGCGTTGATCAGGTGATGGGTCTGCTCGGTGTGAGCCACGTGGAGCGTCACCACGTCCGCCTGGCCGAGCAGCTGATCCAGCGGGAGCAGCTTGAGTTGCAGCTCGGCGGCGCGCTCCGGTGACAGGTACGGATCGTGCCCCACCACGTGCATCCCGAACGCGCGGGCCAGCTGAGCCACATGGCCGCCGATGCGGCCCAATCCGACGATTCCGATGGTCTTACCGCGGAGCTCGGTCCCCTCGAACCGCTTCCGATCCCATTCGCCGCGGCGCATCGCCTCCGCCGCCCACGGAATGTGACGGGCCTGCGCGAGCAGGAGGCCCATGGCATGCTCCGCAGCACTGACCGTATTCGCGCCAGGCGCGTTCATCACGGCGATGCCGCGCCGCGTGGCGGCATGCACGTCGATGTTGTCGACGCCGGTCCCGGCGCGCGCGATCACGCGCAGATTCGGGCCACGGGTGAGCAGATCCGCCGTCACGCGGGTCTCGCTCCGCACGATGAGCGCGTGCGCGCCCGCGAGCGCGCGCTCGAGCTCCTCGCGCGGCTTGCCGGCGCAGTTGGTGACCTCGATCTCCGGTGTCTGCGCGAGCAGCTTGAGTCCGGCCTCCGCCACCTTGTCCGCCACCGCCACGCGGTAGGTCACGCCACGAGCCCGGCGAGCAGGTCCAGGAGCTGATCGAGCGCGGCCACGGTGTGGTCTCCCATGTGCCCGATGCGGATGGTGGACTCCTTCAGGGAACCGTACCCCGAGCCGATGGTCCAGCCCGCCTGTTTCAGCGCGCCGACGATCTGCTTCGCGCTCTTCCCTTCGGGCACTTTGAGACACGACACGGTCCAGCTGCGGCGTCCCTCCCGCGGCAGATACGCGATGCCGTGCTGCTCGCTCCATTCCTCCACGCGGCGGCGCATCGCATCGTGCCGACGCCAGCGCCCCTCAGCTCCGCCCTCGCGCTCGATCCGGGCGAGCTGCGCCTCGAGCGCATACAGCAGGGAGATCGCGGGCGTGTTGGTCGGCTGATGCTTGGTCGTGGCTTCCAGGAAGCTGACCAGGTCGAAGTACAGCCCCCGCGCGGGGAGCGTCCGGGCCCGCTCGAGCATACGATCGGACGCGGCGCCGAGCCCCAGGCCGGGCGGTAGCGCGAGCGCCTTCTGCGAGCCGGTGAGGACGAAGTCGAGGCCTCCTCCCCACCGATCGGTCTCGACCGGAGAGCCCGCGAGCGAGGTGACGGCGTCCACGAGCAGCAGCACGTCGTCGAACTCGCGCACTACGCCGGCGAGCGCCTCGACGTCCTGGAGCACGCCCGTCGACGTCTCCGAGTGGACCAGGGTCACCGCGTCGACCGGCGTGCGGCGCAGCGTGTCGCGCAGCATGTCGGCCTCCACGGCGCAGCCGAGCGGCACGTCGAGCCGGACGCACTCCTTGCCGCACGCGCTCACCAGCTTGGCGAACCGCTCGCTGAACGAGCCGTTGACGAGCGACAGCGCGCGGTGCCGCACGCCGTTCCGGACCGCCATCTCCATGAAACCGGTCGCCGAGGTGGTACCGACGAGCACCGGCCGGGCAGTCCGGAACAGCCGGGCGAGCGGCGCTTCGATGCCCGCGAGCAGCTGCTCCATCGCTCCCGAGCGGTGTCCGATCATCGGCCGCTGCATGGCCGCGAGGACCTCGGGATGGACGTCGGTGGGACCGGGCAGAAAAAACCGCCCGAACGCGGGCGGCGGCGGGACCGGTGCGGTCATGCGCTGGCGCGGGCGAGATCTTCGACGAGCCCCTCCTCCACGACTTCCTTGGTCTTCACGAGGCGCACCCCTTCGTCCCCCCAATCTTTGAGCAGCTGCTCCGAGACGTCCTTGTCGATCCCCTTCACGGCGTCGGTGACCACGAAGAGCCGGGTATGCGGGCGACGCTCGAGCAGGCCTTCGACCGCCGCCTTGTCGCACACATCGGTCGCCACGCCGTACAGCACGATGTCGTCCGGCGCGAGCACGTCGAGCACGGTCGGCACGTTCTCGTTGGTGAACACGTCGAAGCGATGCTTGTGGAACAGGACATCCCCCTGGTGCGCCCGTAGCCGATCGGCCAGAGCCTTCGCATCGGTCCTCGCCGGCTCGATGACGAGCGGATCCCTGAGTGCCGTCTCGGGAATCTTCATCTGGCCGGCGGTGTCTCGCATACAATGTGCCGGGAAGGTGCTCTGCCAATCGGGACTGTCGGAGATCTCGGGATGCCCCATGACGTGATCGTCCGCGCTCGCCACGATGCGGATACCGTGGCCGTGCGCGTAGTTCGTCAGGCGCTGCAGGTTCGTGATGATCCGCTCCGCCTCGGGCACGTACAGCTTGCCGTCGGCGTGCATGAAGTCGTATTGGGTGTCGACATCCCAGAAGATGACGCGAGCCATGGCGGGGAATCTCTCCGGGGATGTAGGAAGGTGTCAACAGGATGGAGGACGGGCCAAGACTAGACGCAAGGAAAAGCCTTCCCAACCCCTCCAAACGGTTCCCCACTGTGCGTCTGTGCGCTTAGTTGTTGCCGTTCCTACAACCGAAGGACTACTGCTACCTCGTCGCAACAGTTTTCCCTGGGACAGCGCGTGCAGTCCGCCCACACCTTGAGGGGGAAGTGCTCGCGCTCTGCGGGCACGAAGCCCGCCTTGAGAAAGAACGCCGGTTTGCGGGTCAGCGCGAGGACTTCGGCCAGCCCGTGCGCGCGCGCCTCGGCGATCAGGGCCGCGAGCAGCGCGCCGCCGACGCCCGTCCCTTGCCAATCCGCCCGGACGGCGAGGGCGGCGAGCTCCGCGAGCTCTCGAGAGTAAACCTTGAGCGATCCGCAACCGATGACCTCGCCCGCCGAGGCCTCCGCGACGACGTATTCCTTGATGTGGCGGCAGAGGTCGTAGTTGCTGCGCGGCAGCAGGTCGCCGGTCTGAACGTACGGAGCCATGAGGGCTTCGAGCTGCGTCACGTCCGCCAGCACCGCTTCCCGCAGCGCTACGCCGGGGAGCGGGGAGCCGGGAGCAGGGAGCGGTGTGACGCTCTGCTCCCCGTAGATGGGTACTGCGCTCACGCCAGGATCTCCTCGAGAATCGCGAGTCCGCGCTCCAGCTCCGGCACCGTGATCACGAGCGGCGGAAGCAGGCGAATCACCTGCGGCCCCGCCGTGACCACCAACAGCCCACGCTCCCGCGCCGCGGCGACGATCGGAGCGGCCGGCTCGGCCAGCTCGAGCCCCCACATGAGCCCCCGCCCCCGCACCTCGCGGACCCGCGGCGCCCCGGCCGCGAGCCGGGCGAGGTGCGCGCCCAGCCACTCGGCCTTGCGGCGAACCTCGGCGAGAAACGCGGGATCGGCGATCGTCCGCACGACCTCGAGGGCCACGCCCGCGACGAGCGGCCCACCGCCGAACGTGGTGGCGTGGTCGCCCGGCCTGAGCGCCGCGGCGACGGCGCTCGTCACGAGGACCGCCCCCATGGGTAGCCCGCCGGCGAGCGGCTTCGCGAGGGTGAGGATGTCGGGCACCACGCCGGCCTGCTCGTACGCGAACAGCGTCCCCGTGCGACCGAGGCCGCATTGCACCTCGTCGAAAATGACCGCCACGCCTCGGGAGTCGCACAACTCGCGCAGGAATCCCAGCCACTCGGCGTCCACCGGGCGCACCCCGCCCTCCCCCTGCACCGGCTCGACGATGACCGCCGCCGTGCGGGACGCCGACACGGCGTGATCCACGGCCGCCCAGTCCTCGCGCGCGACGATGCGGATGCCCGGCACGAGGGGCTCGAACGGCTTGCGATAGTCGGGACGGTCGGTGGCCGCGAGGGTCGCGAACAAGCGTCCGTGAAACGAGCCCGAAAACGCGACGATCTCGCTCTTGCCCGACCACTTGCGGGCGAACTTGAATGCGGCCTCGTTCGCCTCGGCCCCCGAGTTACAGAAGAAGGCGCGGTCGGCGAAGGAACGCGCGACCAGCTCCTCGGCGAGCCGCTCGCCGGCCTCGCTGCGGTAGAGGTTGGAAACGTGGATGAGGCCGGAGGCGAGGGCGCGCTCGAGAGCCACCCGGATGACGGGATGATTGTAGCCGAGCGCGTTCACGCCGATCCCGGCCACGAAGTCGAGATACCGTGTCCCGTCTTCCGCGATGAGCTCGGCGCCCTCCCCCGCCACGAACAAGGGGCCGACGCGGGCGTATACGTCGAGCAGCGCCTGCGCGGCCTGCGTCGCCGGCGCGGTCGGCACGGCCGACGCGCCTGGGGGAAGGGTCGTCACGCCGGTTGGACGGCGGGGGCGAGAATGCGGGTGCCGGCTCGGGCGTCGTCGAGGAGATGCACGTCGCCGATGCGGACCGCGCGCGCTCCGGCATGCAGCGCGGCAGTCGCCGCGCGGAGCTTGGCCGCCATGCCATCGGCCGCCACGCCCAGCTCGATGAGCGTCTCGACGTCGGCCACCTCGAGCGTGGGCCGCACCGCCCCGTCCACCTCCACGCCCGATATGTCCGAGACCAGCAGCAGCTCGGCAGCCCGGAGCGCACCGGCGATCGCCGCCGCCGCGTCGTCCGCGTTCACGTTGAGCGGGGGTCCCTCCGCCCCGGACGCCTCCGGAGCCATGGGGGCGATCACGGGCGTGAGCCCCGCGAGCAAAAAGCTCTCGAGCAACGCCACGCGCACCTCGGCGATATCGCCGACGTGCCCCAGCCCGCCGGAGGCTGGCTGGGCGGTGAGCAACCCGCCGTCCACGCCCGACAGCCCCACCGCGTCGAGTCCCGCGGCGCGTAGCGCCGCCACCACCTGTCGGTTCACGGGTCCACCCATGACCAGCTCGACCACTTCCGCCCCCTCCGGGGTCGTGACCCGCCGACCGTCCCGCTTCTCGACCGGCAGCCCCAGCCGACGCGACAGCGCGCTCACGGCCCGCCCGCCGCCGTGCACCACGACGACGGGGTCGAGTCGCACGAGGGCCCGCGCGCACGCGGCGAGCCACGCGGGGCGATGGAGCTCGTTGCCGCCGAGCTTGACGACCCGAGTGCTCAGCATGTGAGGCCCGCCGTCTCGGGCAGACCAAGCATGACGTTCATGTTCTGAATCGCCTGCCCCGCGGCGCCTTTCACCAGGTTGTCGATCGCGGCGATCACCGTCAGGCGCGGCCGGCGGACGTTCGCCACGGCCGCGACGCCGATGGCCACGCGATTGCGGTACACGACGTCCTTGAGCGACGGCAGCGCGCCGTGCAGCACCGCCACGCAGGGCTCGTCGGCGTACACCGTGTCGTAAATCCCCTCCGCCGTCGTCCGATCGATGGCGCGGGTGAGCGGGACGTGAATCGTCTCGAGGATACCCCGCTTGACGGGGAGCAAATGGGGCGTGAAGACGAGATCACCCGTGAATCCGCTCTCCCGCGCGAGGGTGGCCCTCAGCTCCGGGAGGTGACGGTGCTCGTTTCCGGCCGCGTAGGCGCGGAAGTCCTCGGCCACCTCACCGAACAGGAGGTCCCGCTGGAGCGCCCGGCCCGCGCCCGTGACGCCCGAAGCGGCGTCGATCACCACTTCCCGGGACTGGTCGATCAGCCCTTCCCGAGCGAGCGGGAGCAGGGCGAGCAGCGCCGCGGTCGGGTAGCAGCCGGGGTTCGCCACGAGGTCCGCCGCCGCGACCTGGGGACGGGTGACCTCGGTCAGGCCGTACACCGCATCGGGGGACAGGCGGAAGTCGGCGGACAGATCCACCGCGCGCTTGCCCAGGCCCCGCGCCTCCTGCACGTGGCGCGCCGACACGCCGTGCGGCAGGGCCGACAGCACGATTTCGGCCCGCGCGAGGGGCGCGTCCTCGATCCGGACGAGGGCGATGCCGTCACGCCGCTCGCCCGCGGCCGACTCGGCCGTCGCGAACGCGACCGAGGCACCCGGATGACCGGCGAGGAGTCGCAACAGCTCCTGTCCCACGTAGCCGGACGCCCCGAGCACGCCCACCGGCACCGGTGCATTAATATTCATCGTTACGTAAAAATATTCACTCTGGCACGAAGTGCAAGACCTGGGTTAGCCTCCCGCATGATCGCGAAACTCATTCCGACCCTCGCCGGGCTGGCGCTGGTGCCGGCACTCGGCGCGCAGGCTCCCACGGCCGTCTCCCGCTCCGCCCCGCCCCGGCCGTTCTCGCTGGACGACGTGCTGCACGTACGGGACGTGCGCGATCCCGAGATTTCACCGGACGGCGCCTGGGTGGCGTACACGGTTTCGACGCCGGACACGGCCGAGGATCGGAACAAGAGCGCGGTCTGGATGGCGAACTGGGACGGCACGCGCAACGTCCGCCTGACCACCTCGAAAGCGGGTGAGAACACGCCGCGTTGGAGCCCCGACGGGCGATGGCTCGCGTTCCTCTCGAGCCGCGACGACGAGCACACCCAGCTCTGGCTGCTCGACCGCCAGGGCGGCGAGGGGCGCAAGGCCACCACCCTGCAGAGCGATGTGGATGACTACGTGTGGACACCCGATGGGAAGCGGATCGCACTGGTCGTGGAGGACGCCGACACGGCCAAGCCCAAGACCCCACCTCCGATTGTGATCGACCGGTTCCAGTTCAAGCAGGACGAGGGCGGATACCTCGGCAAGCAGCGGCGGCACCTCTACGTCCTGGACGTGGAGTCGGGGAAGACGACCATGCTGACGTCGGGGGATTACGACGAGCTCTTGCCCGCCTGGTCGCCCGACGGCAAGTCGCTCGTCTTCGTGAGCAAGCGGCGTCCCGACGCCGATCGCGACAGCAATTGGGACCTGTACGTGATGGACGCCGCGCCCGGGGGAAGCGCGGCGCCACGCCAGCTCACGCTGTTCGAGGGCCCGGACAACGATCCCGACACAGAGAGCCGACCGGCGTGGAGCCCCGACGGCCGGTCGATCGCGTACCTCCAGGGCGGCCCGCTCAAGCTCATCTACTACGCCGTTCAGAAACTCGCGGTCATGCCCAGCGCCGGGGGCGCGCCCCGGATCCTCACGGCGGCGCTCGATCGCAACGTCGCGAACCCCGTGTGGTCGAGCGACGGGTCGTCCATCTACTTCCAGCTCGAAGACGACCGCACGGTCGGGCTCGCGCGCGTGCCGGCGGCGGGGGGAGCGATCGAGCGCCTCGTATCGGGCCCTCGGGTCGTGAGCGCGTTCGCGGCGGGAGCGAACGGTAAGCTCGCCGTGCTCGCGTCCACACCGCTCGCGCCCGCCGAGGTGTTCGCGCTGGACGGCACGACGCTGCGGCCGCTGTCGCGCCAGAACGACGCGTGGCTCTCGCGGGTCAGACTGGGCCCCGTGGAGCCGATCAGCTTCAAGAGCCGCGACGGCACGGCGATCAACGGCTTCGTCGTGAAGCCGCCCGACTTCGTGGCCGGAAAGCGTTACCCGACGATCCTGCGCATTCACGGCGGGCCCGTGTCGCAGTACCAGAACGAGTTCGACTTCCAGCTCCAGACCCTCGCCGGCCACGGCTATCTCGTGGTCGTCGCGAACCCGCGCGGCAGCTCCGGCCGGGGCGAGCAGTTTTCCACGGCGATCTTCGCGGACTGGGGGAACAAGGACGCCCAGGACGTGCTCGCCGCGGTCGACTACGCGGCGGCCCAGGGGCTCGCCGATCCTGCGCGGCTGGGCGTCGGCGGGTGGAGCTACGGCGGGATCCTCACGAACTACGTGATCGCGCAGGACCGCCGCTTCAAGGCGGCGGTCAGCGGGGCGAGCATCTCCAACATTCTCGCCGGGTACGGTACCGATCAGTATGTGCGGGAATACGAGGCCGAGCTGGGTGTGCCGTGGAAAGCCGCCGACACCTGGGTCAAGCTGTCAGTGCCGTTCCTGCACGCGGACCGAATCAGTACACCGACCCTGTTCCTGTGCGGCGACAAGGACTTCAACGTCCCGCTCCTCAACTCGGAGCAGATGTATCAGGCGCTCAGAAGCCTCGGCGTGGAAACCCAGCTGGTGATCTACCCGGGCCAGCACCACGGCATCAACAAGCCGAGCTACCGGCGTGACCGGCTGGAGCGATATCTGGCGTGGTACGACAAGTACTTGAAGCCATAGGGGCGCAGCAGGCGGCGCCCCTGCATCATTCGACGCGTTCGAGGCGCGGGTTAGGCCGGTAGCTCCGACCCACCTTCGCCAGCGGTTTCCCCTCGACCCGGACGACGTCCGCGGTGAAGTCGAAGCGGCCCTGGAACAGGCTCGACCCCACGCCGTACATGTCCACCGGCACCTCCTGCTCTTCGAACTGCCGGATCTTTTCGACGGTGAAGCCGCCCGAGACGACGATCTTCACGTGTTGGAACCCTTCCCCGTCGAGCGCCCGGCGCACGTTCCAGACGAGCTGCGGATTGACGCCCGTCGGCTTGAAGGTGCCCATCTGCGGAATCACCGACTTGTCGACGAGCGTCTCCGACGTGTCGATCCGCACGCCATAGAGCCGCTCGCCCAGCGCGCGCGCCACCTTGAGCGCCGTCCCGACACAGTCGTTCTCGAAGTCGACGAGGGTGATGAGGCGCATGTTCCCGTCCATGAGCTCGGCGAACTTCTTCGACGCGAGCACGGTGTCGCCGCCGTAGGCGGCGATGAGTGCGTGGGGCACCGTGCCGACACCCTCGGAGCCCCACCACGATGCCTGCGCGTCGGTCGAGACGCCGATCGCGCCCGCGATGTGCGCCGCGTACCCGTCCCCGGTCTGGACCAGCCAGTGGTCGTGCCGGGCCGGGAAGAACATCACCTGCTTCGGCCTGGCCGCTTCCACGACCAGCCGGGTGTTGGTCCCGACCTTCGTGCGGCGGGCGAGCACACCGAGGTACAAGGTCTCGAGGTGGGCGAACGCGTCGTACGGGCCCTCGATGAGGAGCACCGTCTCCCACGGCGCGATCTCGTCACCGTCGTACAGCGCGTACACTTCGAGCTCCGGCCATTCCATGCTGCAGAGCTTGAGGATCGCGATCGCCTCGTCGATGCCGCCGAGGAACGCGTGGGCCTTGCCGAACACCTGCATCGTCACGCATGGGCGGTGGTCGTCCTTGAGCAGCAGCTCGCGGGTGCGGACGAAGTATTTGTCGGAGTAGTAACCCTCCCGCATCTTCTCGACGGGGAGGTGGAAGATCTCGGGGTCGAGCCGTGGCCTGCGGACCATTCGTGGATAATACGTCGCTCAGCGCGCCGGTGGCCAGCCGAACGTCGCCATCAACGTGTCGCCGCTGACCAGCGCTACGCGGCGCGCGATGTCGTCGAGTCGGCCGCAGCGGACGCGAGCCGCCCCGGCCGACTCGGGCGGAACCACGCGCAGGCAGACGACGTCCACGGCGACGGCGAGCGCGCTGTCGCGGCCGGTCCGGGGCGGCTCGGGCCGCTCCAGCGCGACATCGAAGTCCAACCTCTCACTGCCCAGCCTGAAGCTGACGCGCCGACCGGTCGTCTCCGGAACGAGATCCACGACCTGCCGGCTGGACGCGGTATCGCCCCGCACCAGCCACATGCGAACGGTCACGCGGCGGGGCGGAATCACCGCCTGCGCACTGAAGGCGACGGCACTGTCGATGATGGTCGCTTCTTCGCTCGCTCGGGTCTCTCCCGCGGCGAATGCGCGGCTGACGGTGATTTCCACCCAGACCACGCGTCGCTGGCCGACGCCCGGCGGCCCGAAGGGGTACAGCACGGTCGTTCCGCCCCACGGGACCCGAGACCACCGACGATAGCTGTCCTCCTCCCACAACGGCAGGCCACGACGCGAGCGTCCGACCTGGCGCCGGCTGAAGAACAACCCTGCCAGGTTCACGGTGTCAGGCTCAGGGAGCGTGCCGAGCAACCCTTGGAGCTCGGTCGCGCCGGCTCGCAGCGCGAGCCGCATGTCCGTCTCCGGCGGGCCGCTCACGGCCGCGCTGGCCAGCAAGCGCGTCTCCCCGGCCCTACGCTCGACCACCCGCAGGTGGTACGTCACGCGGTAGTTCGGGGCCTGCGAGGCGGCGCTGACCCCGACCCACGCGCTCATCCCCAGCGCCGCGACCATCAGGTTAGCGCGTGACGAATGTCGCACGTGTGGCCTCGATCGCTTCCGACCCCGGCCCGCCCCAACGGTTGTGCCCCAGCCAGCCCGCCGCCGCGCCGGCAACGAGGCTTGCGGTCATCCAAAACGCCAGCGTGCGCCCGCGGATCCGCGGACGCGGCACCGTGCGCGCGTGCGGCTCCCCTGCGGAGCGGGCGAACGCGACCCGCAGCTCGAGATGGCTCACGCGCGCCTCGGCGCAGTGCCGGCACCCGGCGAGGTGGCGCGCCAGCGAGGCGCGCTCCGGGAGACTCAGCTCGCCGTCCAGCTCGAGGTCGATCTGCTGTACCCATTCGTCGTGGTTCACGGCAGCTCCTCCCGCACCCGGTAGCGCAACGCCCGACGCTGCATCCAGCGCACCGCGAGCGCGTCGATCAAGGCGCGGAATACGCGGTTCCACATCCCGTACTTCGTCTTCCCGAAGCGGCGGGTCCGGTGGTGCACGGGCACTTCCGTGACCTGCCCCCCCTGCATCCTGACGAGCGTGGGCAGGAACCGGTGCATGCCGTTGAACAGCGGCAGCGCGCGCAGCGCCTCGGCGCGAAACGCCTTGAGCGAGCAGCCGGTATCGCGGATCGTTTCGCGGTTGAGCCGGTTGCGCACGCCATTGGCGATACGGCTCTGCAGGCGCTTCCAGCCCGAGTCCCGCCGGTCCACCCGGTACCCAACCACCGCCGCCGCCCCGCTCCGCTCGAGCTCGGCGACGAGGACGGGAACGTCGGCCGGATCGTTCTGCAGATCCGCGTCGAGCGTGACGATGACGCGCCCGCGGGCCGCGCCGAAACCCGCTGCGAAGGCGGCGGTCTGCCCCGCGTTGGCCGCGAACGCCACGATGTGAATCTCGGGGTGTTCGCGCTTCAACGCCTTGAGGACGTCGAGCGAGCCGTCGGTCGAGCCGTCGTCCACGGCCACGATCTCGTAGGGTTCTCCGCCTCCCCGGCCGGCCAGCGCCCGGCCGATCTCCTCGACCAGGACCGGCAGATTGTCGCGCTCATTGTACACCGGGATGACCAACGAGAGCTCAAGCGGGGCGGACATACTTGAGCTCGGGCGCGTCGGGGTACCGGCTGATCAGCCGGGCAATGACGGCCTCCGCTTTGGCGGCGTCGTGCTCGTGCGTGCGGTAGATCTCGGCGAGGCGGATGCCGGCGAGCACGACCCGGTGGGGTGGTGGTGGCGGATCGGCGTCGACCAGGCGCTCGAGCGTCACCGTCTCGTCCTGGATGGTGATCGCGGTGCCACCCGGCATTACCCCGCCGGTCAGCGCGTTACCCACGAACTGACCGAGCGGCTCGAGCACCCATCCGAACAACGAGTCGAAGAAGCCCCACGCGCTCCACAGCGCGAGCACCAACGCAGCGAGCCGCCATTCGATGTGCCCCGCACCGATCGATACCACGACGAGCGCGAGGCCGGCCAGCGCCATCGCCACGCCCAGGATCCCGCGCACCACCCCGCGCAGGCTCGGCGGATCTGCGAAGTCCACGGGGAGCAAGTTGACAGGGCCCGCCCGGCCGCGCAACCTACGCACGCGCACTTCACCAGGAGTCTCTACGTGTCCGACTTGCTGTCGCGCCGTGAGTTCCTCGCCTCCACCGCCGTGGGCGTCGCGGCCACGGGGGCCTACGACATCCCGTTCCCGATGCGGCCGCCGCGGCCGCTCCCGCCGCGGAGCCGCTGGGCGGCGAAGCCCGTGGCGGTCGCGAGCGCCAACGGGTTGCGGGCCGTGCAAAAAGCGTTCGACCTGCTGCTCCAGGGGGCGGACACCCTCGACGCGGTGATCGAAGGGGTGAAGATCCAGGAGCTCGATCCGAACGACGACTCGGTGGGCTACGGCGGCCTCCCCAACGCCGAGGGCGTGGTGCAGCTCGACGCCTCGTGCATGCACGGACCGACCAAGCGCGCCGGCGCCGTCGGCGCGCTCGAAGGGATCAAGACTCCCTCCGAGGTCGCGAAGCTCGTGCTCAAGTACACGAATCACATCTTTCTGGTGGGGGAGGGCGCGAAACGGTTCGCGCTGCAGTACGGCTTCAAGGAAGAAGATCTGCTCACCCCGCACGCGCGCGAGGTCTGGCTGCACTGGCGGGCCAATCTGAATCCGACCGACGACTACTTGGACGTGCCCGAGGCTCAGGACATGTCCGTACGGCCCACGGGAACCATCAACTGTGATGCCGTCACACCCCAGGGCGATATCTCCTCGGTGACGACCACGTCTGGCCTGGCGTTCAAGATCCCCGGCCGGGTGGGCGACAGCCCGATCATCGGGGCCGGCCAGTACACCGACAACGACATCGGCGCCGCCGGCTCGACCGGGCGCGGCGAATCGAACATCAAGGTATGCGGCGGCTTCCTGACGGTTGAATTCATGCGCCGGGGGATGAAGCCCACCGACGCGTGTCTCGAGACCCTGAAGCGCGTGGTACAGCTCACGGAGCCACGACTGCTGGGCCCAGACGGCAAGCCGACGTTCGATCTGAAGTTCTATGCAGTGAACAAACGTGGGGAGTTCGGCGCCGCCTCGCTCAACCCGGCCCGCTACGCCGCGCACGACGGCACCGAGGCCAAGCTCCGGGACATGGCCCATCTCTACGAGCGGCCCGCTGCGAGCCGCTAGCTTCGCGCTCGTGCTCCTGGCGGCCGCCGCCCCGGGGCTCGCCGCGCAGCGCTACTGGCGCAGCACCTTGTACCCCAACCTGTCCCACAGCCCGGGCGACGGGTTGTGGATCGGGCTCCACTATGGGCGGTACAGTCCCGTCGGCTTCGCCGAGCGGCCGGAACCGAACTTCGCGTCGATCAACCTCGATGCGGGCGCCAGTACCCAGGGCAGTTACGCGTTGGTCGTGGACGCGCAGGCACCAGCGTGGTGGGCGGGCTGGCGGGTCGGACTCACCTTCGGCGCCGTGCGGGTGAACCGACTGGGCTATTACGGCCTGGGGAACGACACGCAATACTCGCGCGACAGCCTCACGACCGCAGGGTCCTACTTCTACAAGGTCAGCCGCACCACCCAGTTTGCGCGCGCCACCGTGCAACGCCGGGTGATCGGACCGCTGCGGATCCTGGGCGGCGCTTCGATCGACCACTCCGACTTCCGCGCCCTGCCAGGCCGGAGCGTGTTCAGAGACGATCTCGCGGGCGGAGTGGTAGATACGGGCACGATCCCGTTCACCGACAAGGTGCTCCGCGCCGGCATCGTCCTCGACACACGGGACAACGAAATGGACCCGCATCGCGGCGTCGCCGCGGAAGCGCTGTTCGCGAGCGGCACGGGCTATACGCGCACGACGACCAGTGCCCGGGTCTATGTGCATCCGTTCCGGCGGCTGGTTCTCGCGGGGCGGCTCGCGGCCGAGGGCACCGGCGGAAGCCCGCCCCTCGCGGTGATGGAGCTGATGGAGACGTCCGAGCGGCCCTTCGTGGCGGTGGGCGGCTACAACTCGCTCCGGTCATACTACAACGGTCGCTTCACGGGGCCGGGCAAGCTGATCGGCGGGCTGGAAGCGCGCTACGCGGTGCTGTTGGTGCCGAGCCTGGTGGAGGTCAAGCTGGTGGTGTTTTACGACGCCGGTCGCGTGTTCGGGCCGGGCGAAGGGGTGCGGCTCACCGCCACCGGCCTGCACCGCGCCGGCGGCGCCGAGCTGGCGGCGCGCCTGCTGCGCAATTCACTCCTGGTGATGGGTTACGGCCAGGGGAGCGATGGAGGACGGTTCCTGCTGGGCACGAGCTGGAGTTACTGAAAAGCGCCTCGCTACAGCTCCCGGATTTCGACGCCCCGCTTCGCGAGCTCGGCCACGTAGTCGCCGAATGGCACCGCCTCGTCCGGTGTGTGCACCCCCTTCGTGGCGATGCGGCCGTCCACCTGCATCAGGCCGGTGATGGCAAGGGAGTATCCCGTGGTGCGCATCATCGCGCTGATGCCGTGCGCCTCGTCGGAATAGTCGAGCAGCTGCCAGGCCACCGTCTTCCCGTTTCTTCCCCGCACCTCGACCCGCAGCGCGACCAGGTCGCGCCCCTCGGGCTTTGTGAGCTTGGGAGACACGGTGGCGATGAATGCGTCGCGCGGCACGACGTCTTTGCCCTTCACCTTGACGGGAGTGAGGTCGAGGAGGCCGAGCTCGCGGATCGGCCGCATGATGCCGATGTGCCCCGGATAGCGCAGCGTCTTGTATTCCATCGTGCGGACCTTGCCCTCGTACGCCCACGGCAGCGTGGAGATACCGCCGCCGGTGTGGAACGCCTCGAGCTGGCCCACCGGCGGCGGAAAGGTCACGTGCTCGAGCTCGGAGAGGGCATCCACGCGCGCCGGCTTGCCGTCGCGCAGCACCCAGGACGGCGTCGTGTAATAGTCGAGCGCCCCTTCGAGCGAGTACACGATCTGATAGTTGAGCGGGGGCTCGGGGTGCTGCGGCAGGCCGCCGACGTAGATCTTCACGCACTCCGCGTCGCCGACGCGTCGGATCCCCTCGGCCGCGAGCACGTTGACCATCCCGGGCGCGAGGCCGCAATCCGGGATGACCGAAACATTCCGCTGCTTCGCTGCGGCGTCGAGCTTCTTCTGCTGGAAGACGATCTCCGTGTTGCCGCCCAGGTCGGCGCAATGGACACCGGCGTCCACCGCGGCCCGGGAGACCTCGAGGTTGAAGTAGTACGGCGCCGCGTTCTGGACCGCGGCGTGATCGGCCATCGCCGCGCGCAGCGCGGCGCCATCCTGCACGTCGAGCTTCAGGAGCGCGAGCCGTTTCCCGACGTGGGGCTTGAGGAAGGCGGGCATGCGCTCGGGCTTCAGGTCCGCGATCGTGACTCGCTCGACGCCGGGCTGCCGCAACAGATCATAGGCGCAGGCGGATCCCTGAAGTCCCGCGCCCAGCACCAGCATGCGCATCGCGCAACTGCCTCCGCATGAATACGAGGAAAAACGAGCGGCGGAAAGCTAGACGGTCCCGGCAGGCGACGGTAGGCCGCGTTAGATTCGCCACCGATGACCCAGGCCGACCTCACCCGCGAGCGGCTCGAGCGAGCGGCGCTCGAGCTCTTCACCGCGCACGGCTATCACGAGACCACTACGCCACAGATCGCGAAGAAGGCGGGCGTGGCGGAGGGGACGATCTACCGCCATTTCACGAGCAAGCAGCACTGCTTCAACGAGCTGTACCGCACGGCGGCTCGCTGGGCGGGACAGCTCGTGAAGGACGCCGACGCCCTCAAGGTGGGACCGCGTGAGAAGCTCGCCGAGCTCGCCCGCGGGCTCGTGACGGGGGCGGCGCACGAGGGCGCCATCGCGCGGCTGTTCTTCATCCAACGCCACGAGGATCTGCTGGACGACGAGAGTCGCAAGACCGCGCGCGACTTCCGCCTCGGCCTCGAGAGCCTGATCGCGCAGGGAAAGGCCGACGGCTCCGTGAAAGCCGGCGCCGCGGAAGTATGGGCCGGGGTGTGGCTCGGCGTGGTGACGCTCGTGATCGATCGGGTGTCGGCCAAAGAGTGGCCCGATACCCACGCCGGAGTGATGCTCGCGCTGGATGGCGCATGGGATGCGATCGCTGCTGCGCGGGGGTGATCGCGCCCCGGTGAGGTCGTCGGGGTTCCGCGGAGCGACTGTGTCGTTTTATCGCGAAGCGGGACCCCGACGACCTCACCCACGGCGCAGTTCGAACAGCTCGATTTCCGGCGGCGCGAGCACGCGGATCGGCACGCCCACCACGCCGATCCCGCGGCTCACGTACAGCTGGCTGGTCCCTCGCCGAAAGTGCCCCATCACGTACTTGGTGATCAGACTTCCCGGCGACCACCCGATCAAGGGCAGGTAGAACTGGCCGCCGTGGATGTGGCCCGCCAGCGTGAGCGGAATGCCGCGCGGGGCGGCCGTATCCCACGCTCCGGGACGATGGGCCAGCAGCACGTGAAACGCGTCCGGCGGCGCGGCACGCAGGGCCGCGTCCACATCGGCCTGCTGCGGATCGTCCGCCGTCCAGTTGTGCGGGTCGTCGATGCCGAGCAACCCGAGCGTTGCGCCGTTGCGCTCGATCACATGGCAGCCGTTTTGCACGAATACCTGGCCCGCATCGCGACAGCCCTGGATGACCTCGCGCTCGCCGGTGTAGCGGTCGTGATTACCGAGCACCGTCACCACACCGAGCGGCGCCGAGAGCTCGCGGAACGCGCGCACGTAGGGCGGGATGTAGGAGCGGGAGATGTCGATCATGTCTCCCGTCTGCACGATCAGATCGGGCCGGAGCCCGTTCACCTGCGCCACGATCTCCTGCATCGCGTCCTCGCCGAGGTGCATGCCGGCGTGCAGATCGGAGAGGTGAAGCAGCTTGAGGCCGTCTAGCCCCGGTGGGAGATCGGGAAACACGAGCGAGCGACGGGTTACCTGAGGAAGGCGATAGGCGCTCCAGATGCCGTAGGTTGACAGGGCGACGCCGGCACCGGCGTAGGCATAGGTCGCGCGGGCGAGGAAGCGGCGACGAGAGAGCAGGGGGCCGGAAGCAGGGAGCGGTTCGTCCCGATGCGCCGCGTCCTTCCTTGCACCAAAGAGTACCGCTCCCAGCTCCCGGCTCCCTCGAACGCTCGCCTTGGCGAGGACGTACAGCGTGACGAGCGCACAGTAGATCCACCCCAACAGCTGCCACGCGATCCACGGGCCGGTGAACGGGATGCGGCCCACACCCCACATGCTGCCGCCGAACAGCACACGCTGGCCCACGACCAGCCATGGTAGGTTGAACACAATGAAGACCGCGGTCAGCGCGACACGCACGCGGTGCGCCTGGGGGGGCCGGGTGGGGTCGGGAAGGCGCTCGCGCAGGTAGAGGTAGATCAGCACCTGCGGTGCCAGGAAGAGAAGGAGATAGATTAGGCGCGTGAAAAACACTGCGTCGAGGCTCCTCGCGTGTCTGGCCGCAGCGGCGATCGCGCCTTCCCCCGAGAGCACGGTCGCCGCGCAACAGCTCACCGCCCCCGAGCGCGCGGCGACGGTCGCCTCGGTGTGGGCGGAGGCGCGCTACAACTTCGCGTACTGGGACCGCGTGCGGGCCGATTGGGACTCGGGGCTCGTCGCCAACCTAAAGCTCGCGGCCGAGCCGCAATCGGACCTGCTCTTCTACCGCCGGTTGCGGCGCCTGCTCGCCTTGCTGGCCGACGGGCGGGCCGCGGTGATCGCGCCCCCGACGCTGCGGTCGCGCATCGCGCGCCCGCCGCTGCTCGTGTCCAGCGTCGAGCGGCGCCCGTTCATCCTGGATTACGCGGAGAACGACGAGATGCGCGTAGCCCGTCCCCCGCGACTCTCCGAGATCCTCGCCGTCCAAGGTGTTCCAGCGGAGACGTGGATCCGCGACTCGGTGCTGCCGGAGGTCTGCGCGGCCACCCCCGCCGACCGCTGGCAGCGCGCCGCCGCGTGGATGCTCCAGGGTGACAAGGGTACAACCCTCCATCTGCTCATCCGCGTGCCGGGCGGCGAGCCACGCGGTCTCAGCGTCACCCGCAGCCTGTCGCTCAACGACCGCTGGCCGCTCGACCCGCCGGCGTTCGCCACGGAGTCGCTACCGGGTGGCATCGCCGTCGTGCGGATCGCCTCCCTGGGGGACGAAGAAGTGGTGCGCCAGTTCGACCGCGCGTTTCCCGACTTCACCCGCGTGCAGGGACTGGTGTTGGACCTGCGCCGCGCCACGGACGGCAAGACTGAATTCGCCTACCAGATTCTCGCCCGCCTCACCGACCGCCCGTTCTCCGCCGTGCGCTGGAGGACGCCCCAGTATCGGGCCGTGTTCCGAGCGTGGAACCTGGGCGACTCCGCTACCACGTGGTACGGACCCGAGGCGGAAACTGTTGCGCCCCGCGCGGACCGCCCCGCATACGGGGGCCCGATCGCGGCGCTGGTGTCGAGCGCCACGGCCGGACCGGCGGAAGACCTGCTGGCCGCGTTCCGCGCCGCCGGTCGGGGCCTCATCATCGGGGAGCCGACGGGCGGGAGTCCGGGAGACGTCGCCACGTTCGCACTCCCGAAGAGCTGGGGCGTGCAATTCTCGGTCACGCGCCACGAGGCTCCCGACGGCACGGGGTTCGCCGGTGTCGGCGTGAAGCCTCATCTCGTCGTGATACGGACGGTGAACGACCTGCTCGCGGGAAACGAGCCGGCGTTGGAGAAGGCGCGAGAATACCTCAAGGGCGGCCTTCCGCCGCCCTAGTGCTCCAGACTCTCCCGGAAGAATCCCACGACCGCCTTCCACGCGCTGTCCGCGACTTCCGGCTTTTCACGGGCGCGCAGGAAACCGTGGCCGACGCCGGGATACACGGTATAGCGGTAGCTCTTGTGGTACGTGCGGATCGCCGCGTCCACGTCGGCCAGGCCGGCGTTGATGCGCGCGTCGTTCTCGGCGTAGACGCCGAGTCCCTTGGCGCGGATGCGCGCGATGGACAAGGCGTCGGGACCCGCTCCGTAGCACACGACGAACGCGCCGAGGGACGGGTTGTTGGTGGCGTAACGGAAGCTCTGGCCGCCGCCCCAGCAGAAACCAATGACGCCCACCCGGTCGCCCCGGGCCGCCTTGATCCGCTTGACGTACGCCAGGGTCGCGTCGAGATCCTTCGTGACCGTGTCGGGGTCGAGCCCCGCGATGAGTTTGCGGGCGTCGTCCGGCGACGGCGGCGTGCCGCCGCGGCGCGACAGCAGATCGGGCGCGATCGCCACGAAGCCGTCCTTGGCGAGCTGCTCCGTGGTCTGGCGGATGAAGTCCGACATCCCGAAGATCTCGTGGATCACCACGACGACGGGCGCCGGATCCTTGCGCTCGGGATAGGCGAGGTAGGCAGTGATCGTATCCCGACCGCTCGGGAATTTTACGTATTCGGTGTGAATGTCAGCGGCCGGAGGTCGGTGGAGGTTGGTGAAGGTCGGTGAAGGATGGTGGAGGCCGATCAGCAAGAACCCTCCGGCCGCCGCCGCGATCCCGCCCACCTCCACCATCCTCCACAACCCTCCACGACCCTTCACAACCTCATTTGACATAGCTCACTCTCCAGATCCGATCGCCTGTGTCGTCGCTCACCAGCAGCGCTCCATCCGGCATCACCAGTAGCCCAACCGGTCGCCCCCAGCGCGACCCGTCGGCCAACTGCCATCCCGTGACGAAGTCCTCGACCGAGACGGGACGGCCGTTCTGCACATGCACCCGCACAACTTTGGCGCCCGTTGGTACCGAGCGATTCCAGGAGCCGTGATACGCCATGAACGCATCACCGGCGTAGTCCGCAGGAAACCGGGCGCCCGTGTAGAACGCGAGCCCGAGGGGCGCCGAATGCGCCTGTACGGTCAGCGCCGCGGGCTCGACGCCGGAGCAGTCGGCCCCGGTGAACTCGGGGTTGGGCTGGTTCGGAAGATAGCACTGCGGCCAACCGTACCACCTGCCGTCCTTCAGGATGTTCAGGTGCTCAGGCGGGACGTTGTCGCCCAGGTAGTCGCGGTCGTTGTTGTTCGCCCAAAGGTCACCGGTGGTGGGGTGAAAGGCGAGGCCCACTGAGTTGCGGAGCCCCCGGGCGAAGATGCGCCCGCCTGACCCGTCCAGGTTGAACCGCGTGACCGCCGCGCGCATCGAGTCGCCCGCCAGCTCGACGCACACGTTGCACGACGAGCCGGCCGCCACATACATGAAGTTGTCGGGGCCGATCACGAGCGTGCGGGTCCCGTGGCCGCCGCTCGGCAGGCCCGACACCAGGGTGAGCGGTGTGGTCGTGCCGGGGTCGAGCCGCTTCACCGCAGTCTGCTCGGCGAAGTACATCGTGTCGCCCCGGAACGCGATGCCGAAAGGAGCGTTGAGGCCGCCGAGCACGGCTTGCGCCGGCGCGTCAGCCACGCCGTCACCATTGGCGTCCACGAGTCGGACGATCCGGCCCGCCCCGGGCAAGGAGGCGTACACGGCACCACCGGGACCGAGTGCCAGGTAGCGGACGCCGTTCAACCCTTCGACGAACAGGTTGACCGTGAAGCCGCGCGGCACGTACAGCGCGTGGCCGGCGATGAGGATCGTGTCCTGCCCACCCAGCGGCGGGGGCGGGGGAGGCGGCGGGGGGCGCGTGTTGTCCTCCGCCGGCATGGCACAGGCGAGCACGGCCGAAGCGAGTACCAGGAGTCGATTCATCGCAGTCTCTTCCCTGGCGTCGCTACCCCGGCCGAAGAGGAACGTTCGGGTCTAGGGGTGACGCTTCGCGTACACACCCTCCAGCGCACTCTCGCCAGGCGGCATCTTCTCGCGGCTCTGCACGGCTGCCTCCGCGGCGCGCTCGACCTCGGCCGTTATCGCCGCTTCGATCTCGGCGAGCTGCTTCACCGTGATCCCATCCGCCTTCAGGTATTCCTCGTACATCCCGATCGGATCCCGCTTGCCCCAATGCTCGAACAGCGCCGCGGGGAAGGTGTCGCGCGCCTCGCGCTCGTCGTGGGTCGCGTGCCCGCCCATCCGGAACGTCTCGGCAACGAGCAGCGCGGGTCCGTCGCCCCGGCGGCAGCGCTCGGCGGCAACCCTGGTCGCGGCATACGCGTCGAGCACATTGTTGCCGTCGAACGCCGCACCCGCGATACCATAGCTCGCCGCCCAGTCCTGGAAGTTGCCGGGGAGGTGATGTTGGTCGAGTCGGGTGCCGAGGGCGACCTGATTGTTCTGGATGATGAAGATCGCAGGGAGCTTCTGAACCGCGGCGAAGTTCGTGCCCTCGTGCGCCGCCGCGGTCTTGGTGGAGCCGTCGCCTACCCAGGTGAGGGCGACGCGCGGCTCCCGCCGGATCTTGAACGTGAGCGCGATTCCCGTGGCCACCGGGACCATATCGCCCACGTGCGAGATGGGTTGCAGCACGCCCTGCGCCCAGGCGCCGACGTGGAGGTCGCGGCCGTGTGCCGGCGAGTCCTCGCTGCCGAGATAGGCGCGGAGCATGTCGCTCACGGGCAGCCCCAGCTCGCAGCAGGCCGCGGCGTTCCGGATCATCGGGGCGACCACGTCCCGACCGCGCTCGAGCGCATGCACGGGACCCACGGTCGTCGCTTCCTCCCCGGTCCCGAGCCACGCCTTGGAGATGACGCCGGTGCGCACCCAGCGCTTCAGCTGAATGTCGTGCAGCCGCGCGCGCAGTAGTCCGGCGTACAAGCCGAGCCTGGTCTCGACCGCGAGGCCGGCAACGACGGCGGCCCGCTCAGGATCCCGCTCGATCGTCTCCCGGAAGGCGCCCACGAGCGCGGGGTCCGGCTTCCACTCGACGTACTCGGGCGGATCGAAGGCGGGGAAACGCCTTATTTCAGCTTCTCCTTGATCTTCGACAGGAAACCGCCGGTGTGAGACGCGGTGAGCGCGTCGGCGAATTCGAGCGCGGTGTTGTAGCGCGCGTCGGGGTTCGCTTCCATCGCCCGGGCCAGCGCGCTCTCCAGGCCTTCGGAGAGATCGGGCCGGAGCTGCCGCAGCTTCTGCGGCTGGCCGCGCAGCCGGGCGATCATCATCTCCTGTGCGTTCCGCCCCTGGAATGGCAGCTTGCCCGTGAACATTTCGAAGGCGACAATGCCGAGGGCGTAGATGTCGGAGCGGGCGTCGAGCGCTTTGCCCCGAATCTGCTCGGGACTCATGAATTCCGGCGTGCCGAGGATGATGCCGGTGGCGGTGAGCTTGGCAATCGCCGGATCGGCGCGGCGCTCCTTTGCGAGGCCGAAGTCCATGACGACGGCCCGCTCGCGGCCGTTGTCCTCGGTCTCGAGCATGATGTTCTCGGGCTTCAGGTCGCGGTGCACGATCTGGAGCTCGTGCGCGTGGTGCAGCCCGGCGCACACCTGACGCAGCACGTCGATCCCGGCGGCGAGCGCCATCGGCCCACCCTTCACCTCGCGGTCCGAGAGCAGCTCGCCCTTCAGGAACGGCATGACCAGATAGATCAGCCCATCCTCGGATTCGCCGAGGCGGAGGATGCGACAGACATTCGGGTGGTCGAGTCGCATGGCGAGCCCGGCCTCGCGTCGCAGCCGCTCCACGGAGCTCCGGTCGGTGGCGAGCTTGGGGGAGAGCACCTTGATCGCCACGTCGTGCCCGGTCGACACCTCACGGGCGAGGTAGACGAACGACATCCCCCCTTCGCCCAGCTTATTCTGAACCTGGTAACGCGAGTCGAGCACCTCTCCCAGGAGGGAGGAGGCGCGATCGAGCCCCGGCTTCGCCTGGGGGGGCGTACGGACCGCGGTGCCGCCCTGCGACGGGGGGCCGGGCGCGGGCCGCGGCGTCGCGGCCTTGGCCTGCACCTCCACGAGCATGTTGCCGTCGCGGGGGCAGAACCGGGCGCTGTCGACGTACACGGTCCCGCACTTGGGGCAGCGTCGTTCGCTCATTGACGCACCAAGTTGCGCCCTTCGTTCTTCGCGCGATAGAGGGCCTGGTCGGCGAGGGCCACGAAGCTGTCGGCGCTGGTGACGCGGTCGTCGGGGAAGGAAGCCACCCCGATCGAGATCGTCAGGTTGAGCGGGTCTTCGCCCGGGTCCGCAAAATCGTGTTGCATCACGCGCCGCCGCAGTCGCTCGGCGAAGATGGCGGAGCCGTGGAGCGCCGTCTCGGGCATGACGATGACGAACTCTTCCCCTCCGTAGCGGGCGACCAGGTCCACCGACCGCGCCTCCCGTCGCAGGATCTCGCCGACTTGGCGCAGGACCGAATCTCCCGCAAGGTGGCCGCGCGTGTCGTTCACCAGCTTGAACCGGTCGATGTCGGCGAGCAGGATCGTCAGGGCGAGATTGTACCGCCGCGCGCGGTCGAGCTCCGCCGCGAGCTCCTCCGACAGGGCGCGGCGGTTCAAGCAGCCGGTGAGCGCGTCCGTCGCCGCGAGCTTCTCGAGCCGTTTCTTGTCGGACACCGCGGTTTCGAAGTCGTACGCCTTTTCGATCGCCGCGACTGCCGTGCGAATCACCGTCTCCGAAAACTGGGCATCGGCGCGCGTGAGCGGCGGGTCCTCGCCCGTGGTCCGCAGGAAGAACACGCCCAGCTGCTGGTCCTTCATCGAGAACGGCAGGGCCACCGCGGAGCGGGTGGGTACGGTGATCTGCTCGCGCTGCCACCGCACGCGCTCTTCCTGATACAGCGGATCCGTCGTCACGTCTTCGACCAGCACGGAGCGACTGGTGGTCAGCGCCCGCTGGATCTCGGGGTAGCGGACCAGCTCGATTTGGAGATTGCGGAGCATGGGGTTTTCGTACGCCGCCACGACCACGCCCAGCTGGTCCCCGGGCTTGGCGAGCACCATCGAGCACTTCGAGATCTGCAGCACGCGCGCCACGCGCCGCACCAGGATGTGATAGATCTCGTCGGGCTTGAGGGAGTCGGTGACCTCGTGCAGGATGTCGACGATCGCGGCGCGGCTCTGCGCCTCGTCGCGCGCCCGCGCCAGCTCCTGCGCCGAGCGGATGTGGGCCTTGACGCGCGCCAGGAGCTCCCGCACGCGGAACGGCTTGGAGATGAAGTCCGCCGCCCCCAGGCCCAGCGATTTGACGGTCGCTTCCTCCGGAGGCATCGACGAGATCATCAGGACGGGAACGTCCCGGAACCGATCGTCGGCCTTCATTCTCGCGAGCAGCTGGAGCCCGTCGACCTTCGGCATCATGATGTCGAGCAGCAGCAGGTTGGGGCGCTCGTCTTCGAGCTTCCCGAGCAGCCCTTCGCCGCCGGGCGCGGTGACGACCTCGTACCCGTTCTCCTTGAGGATCCAGGTCAAGGTCCGCACCAGCGACTGATCGTCGTCGGCGACGAGGATCTTGGCAGCGGGCTCTGGCATCTCGGGTCTTCAGTCCTCGAGCAGCGAGGGATCGACGTTGCCGCCGCTCACCACGAGCACCGTGGGGGGGACGGGGTGGACGGCGCCGGAGCGCACTGCGGCCGTCGTCGCGGCGCCCGACGGCTCCACCGCCAGATGGCAGTGCTGCCAGAGAAAATGCACCGCCTCCCGCAGCGTGTCATCCTCCACGAGCGCCACGCCGGCCACCCGATCGCGCTGCGCCGCGAGCTGCGCGAACGGGATGTCCCCCACGCCGAGCGTGATCAGCCCGTCCGCGATGCTGGCGGTGCGCTCGAGCCGCACCGGGTGGCCGGCCTCGAGCGAGCGCTTGAGCTTCGGGGCGCCGACGGGCTCGACCCCCCACACCGTCGCGCGACTCCCCGCCGCCGCAAGCCCGGTCACGACGCCGGCGATGAGGCCGCCCCCGCCCACGGGCACCACCACCGTCCGGACGTCGGGCAGCTGCTCCGCGATCTCGAGCCCGACGGTCGCCTGCCCGGCCACGATGTCCGGATGGTCGAACGGGGGCACCACTGCGAGCGCGTCCCGCACGGCGATGGCTTCGGCGGCGCGCTGGCGGTCGTCCGAGGTGCGACCGGCGAGCACCACCTCTCCCCCCCACTTCTTTACACCCGCGACCTTCACCGCCGGCGCGGTCTCGGGCATCACGACCACCGCCCGCACCCCCACCAGCTGCGCTGCGTAGGCCAGCGCCTGGCCGTGGTTGCCGCTCGAGTAGGTGATGACCCCATTGCGCCGCGCGGCTTCCGGTAGGCGTCTGACCGCATTGTACGCGCCCCGCAGCTTGAACGCGCCGATGGGCTGCAGGCTCTCGAGCTTCAGGTAGGCGTTGAGCGGCTCCACGAAGCGGAGGGGCGTGCGAACCGCCACCCCGGCGAGCCCCGCGGCCGCGTCCCGGACGTCCTGGGCGCTGACCACGCTACTTTTTCTGCTTCGTCGGCTTCGCCTTCGCTTTCGCCTTGGCCGGAGGCTTCTTGGCCTTGGCGGGCGCCCGCGGGGCATCGCCGTCTTCCGCATCACCCTCCCCGTCATCCGCTTCGTCTTCCTTCACGACCCGGGCCACGTCCACCACCAGATCGCCCGCCGTCATGTTCATGATCTTCACGCCCTGGGTGTTGCGGCCCGAAATGCGGATGCCCTCGACCGGCACGCGGATCATGATCCCCTTCTTGGTGATCATCATCAGCTCGTCGTCGGGGAGCACCTCTTTGAGGGCGACGATGTTGCCCGTCTTGTCCGCACGCTTCAAGGTGATGATGCCCCGGCCGCCGCGGTGCTGCACCCGATACTCATCGAGCTCGGAGCGCTTGCCCATGCCCTTCTCGGTGACGGTGAGCAGCGTGGACTTGCGGCGCACGACCACCATGTCGATCACCTGGTCCTTCTTGTCGAGCTCGATCCCTTTCACGCCGGTGGCCGTGCGTCCCATGTCCCGCACGTCCTTCTCATGGAAGCGGATGCTCATGCCGTGGTGCGTGGCGAGCACGATGTCGTTCCGGCCGTCGGTCACTTGCACGTCGATCAGCTCGTCGCCCTTCTCGATGTTGATGGCGCGAATGCCGACCGAGCGCGGGTTGCCGAACTCCGACAGTCGCGTCTTCTTCACCACGCCCTGCTTGGTGGCGAACAGGAGGTACTGGTCCTCCGAGAACTCGCGTACGGGCACCAAGGAGGCGAGGCGCTCGTCGGGCTTCATGGCGATGCAGGAGATGATGGGTTTGCCGCGCGCGGCTCGGGCCGCCTGCGGAATCTCGTGCACCTTGAGCCAGTAGCACTGCCCTTGCTGGGTGAAGAACATCACGTAGTCGTGGGTCGAGGCGATGAACAGGTGCTCGACCCAGTCGTCTTCCTTCGTATGCGCGGAGATCACGCCCCGACCGCCGCGCCGCTGGCGCCGATAGGCCGACACCGGCAGTCGCTTGATATAGCCCGCGTGGGACACGGTGATCACCATGTCCTCTTCCGCGATCAGGTCCTCGATCGAGAACTCGCCCTGGTCGGCCACGATTTCGGTGCGCCGCTCGTCGCCGAAGCCGTGCGCCAGCTCCGAGAGCTCTTCTTTGAGGATCTTCAGGCGCCGCGGCTTCGACCCGAGGACCTCCTTGCACTCCTTGATGAACTTGCGGACTTCCTTGAGCTCGTCGTCGAGCTTGGTGATCTCGAGGGCGGTGAGCCGGGCGAGCCGCATGTTGAGGATTTCCGCCGACTGCTTTTCGGACAGCTTGAAGCGCTTGCGCAGGCTGGCGTCCGCCGTCGGCGTGTCCTTCGACTTGCGGATGATCTTCACGACCTCGTCGATGTTGTCGACCGCGATCTTCAAGCCTTCGAGGATGTGCTCGCGGTCCTGCGCGCGCTTCAGCTCGAACTCGGTGCGGCGAACGATGACGGTATGGCGATGCTCGATGAAGTGCTCGAGGATCTCCTTCAGGTTCATTTCCTTCGGCGCCCCGTCGACCAGGGCGAGCATGATCGCGCCGAAGGTCGTCTGCATCTGCGAATGCTTGTAGAGCTGGTTCAGCACGACGGCCGGCACGGCATCGCGCTTCAAGTCGATGACGACGCGCATCCCCTCGCGGTCCGAATAATCCTGGATGTCCGAGATCCCGTCGATCTTCTTGTCGTTCGCGAGCTCGGCGATCTGCGCGATGAGATTCGCCTTGTTCACCTGATAGGGAATCTCCGTGACGACGATCTGCTGTTTGCCCGTGGACTCCTTCTCCTCGACGACGGCGCGGGCCCGTAGCACCATCCGCCCGCGACCCTTCTCGTAGCACTCCTTGATCCCCTCGCGGCCGTAGATGATCGCGCCCGTCGGGAAGTCCGGCCCCTTGATGAACTTCCGGAGATCCTTGAGGGACGCGTCCGGGTGGTCGACCAGATGGTTGATCGCCTCAACCGTCTCCGCCAGGTTGTGCGGCGGGATGTTGGTCGCCATCCCCACCGCGATGCCCGACGTGCCGTTCACGATCAGGTTGGGGAGCCGCGCCGGCAGCACCGTCGGCTCCTGCAGCCGGTCGTCGAAGTTGGGGACGAAGTCGACGGTATTCTTGTCGATGTCCTCGAGCATCGTCATCGCGATGCGGGTGAGGCGGGCTTCCGTGTAGCGATAGGCGGCCGGCGGATCGCCGTCTACAGAGCCGAAGTTCCCCTGGCCATCCACCAGCGGATAGCGCAGCGAGAAATCCTGGACCATCCGCACCAGCGAGTCGTACACCGCCACATCGCCGTGCGGGTGATACTTGCCGAGCACGTCGCCGACGACTGTGGCGCTCTTTTTATAGGGGCGCCCGGGCACGAGCCCCAGCTCGTGCATGGCGTACAAGATGCGGCGGTGCACGGGCTTGAGCCCATCGCGCACGTCGGGAAGCGCGCGCTGCACGATCACGCTCATCGAGTAGTCGAGGAACGACTCGCGCATCTCGTCTTCGATGAGGCGCGGGAGGATGCGTTCGCGGGTCGGTGCGGTCATGAAACCAGGTGTCAGGTGTTAAATGTCGGGTGTCAGCAAGCCTTGGCGAGACTGCCTAAGTTGCCCAAAAATAATCACTTAGGTCCTGAAAGGCAACGCGAAAACGGCCGCTAACTGAGGGTGGGGGCGGCACTTACAGGCTTGGAGCGTGACCCCGCTCTCCCTCCTAATTGACGCCCCCACTTTTGAGGATCGGTTGATGTGTCCCCCCTAGAGTACTTCCCAGGCTGCGGCCTGGGCTCGGCCGACACTCTGCTGAAGCACACGGAGCGAAGCGGCGCTATCGAGCGGGAGTGTCCTTCAGGATGGTGCTTCGCCGAGCCCAGCCTTCAAGCTGGGGAGATCGCAATCGCAATCTTCCCGAACTGTTCGCCCCGCTCCAGCCGCTCGAACGCCGCGCGCGCCTCAGCGAACGAGAACACCCGATCGATGGTCGGTCGCAACTCGCCCGCGCCGAGTACGCGCACGATCTCGCGATACTCGGCGTCGTTTCCCATGGTGGACCCCATGAGGCTCCACTGATACCAGAACAGCCGGCGGATGTCGAACGCGACCTTGGGCCCCGTCGTCCCACCACAGCTTACGAAGCGCCCTCCGCGCCCGAGCGAGCGGAGTGACTCCTCCCACGTCGCCTCGCCCACGTGGTCGATCACGACGTCGGCGCCGCGCTTGTCGGTCAGGGCGCGAACCTCCTGGGAAATCTTCTGGGTCGTGTGATTGAGCGTCACGTCCGCACCGAGCTTTTGCGCCTCACGCAACTTGGCGTCGCTGGAGCTCGTGACGATCACTCTCGCTCCTTTGAGCTTCGCGATCTTTAGGGCGGCGAGGGATACGCCACCCCCGATGCCCCAGACGAGCACCGTTTCGCCCCGCCGAACCTGCGCCCGCGTGACGATCATCCGCCAGGCGGTGAGGGTCACCAGCGAGAACGCCGCCGCCTCGGCCCACGTGAGCGGCGTCGGCAACGTGGGAATAACGGCGACATTCTGCTCCGGCACCACGATCGCCTGGGCGAGAGTACCGGGCAGGTGCTCGCCCAGAATGCCGTAGTTGAGACACAGCGAATGCTCGCCAGCACGGCAGTACGCGCAGCTGTAATCGGGGATCCCGGGGTTGATCATCACCCGGTCGCCGGGCCGGACCGAGCGAACCTGAGCACCCACCGCCTCCACGACGCCGGCTCCGTCGGCACCGAGGATGTGCGGGTAGCGGTATTCGTGAGGCAACCCGCGCACGACGAAGAGATCGAGGTGGTTGAGCGCCGCCGCGCGCAGCGCTATGCGTACCTGCCGCGCCTCCAGGGGCCCCGCGAGGTCAGGGACATCGGCGGGTTGGAGTTGGTCGAGGCCGCCCGTGCCGCGGATCACCCAGGCGCGCATGGCGTGGGCGCGGCCCGCTACGGCATGAAGGCGGGGGACACCATCTGCTCGGCGCCGGTCGTCGGGATCGGCACGGGCGCGCCGCTCCCGGCCGCACCGACCGGCTGGACGTAGACCCTGAATACGTTCTTCTGGACCCCGACGACGAGCCCCAAGAGGTCGCCTGCGGGCGAGACCGTGAAGTCCGCGACCACGAGGTCCACGCCCGAGAGCGGGGTCGCCTTTCCGCTGGGGAGGTCGACCTTCACGACCTGCGTGACGGTGCGGCCGCTCTCCTTCTGCTCCACCAGATAGACGAGCGAGCCGTCACGCAAGAAGTGGGGCGCGGTCTCCTTGCTCTGCTGACCCCGGGTGAGGGGACGCTGGTTCGCGCCGTCTTTCGACATCAACCAGATATGGTTGTTGCCTTCGCGGTTCGACACGAAAGCGATGGTCTCCCCGTCCGGCGAAACGGCCGGCTGGGAGTTGTCGGCGGGCTCCTGGGTCAGCTGCACGGCGTCCGAGCTGGTGATCGACTGCAGGAAAATCTGGCGGTGACCGGTGCGCTGAGAGTGGAATACTACCGACTGACCGTCGGCCGTGAACGACGCGTCGCCGTCCGCCCCCGGTGAGTTGGTGAGCCGCCCCGCGCTCGTGCCGTCCGCGTCCATGATGTAGATCTCGGGTTGCCCGTCGCGGGTCGAGGTGAACGCGATCCGCGATCCGTCCGGGGAGAACGCGGGCTCGGTCGCGACCGCCGTGTCGTCCATGATCTTGCGGAGCTGCGCCAGGTTGGCACGCTCCGCGGCATAGAGCTGGAAGCGGCCCGTGCGCGAGCTCGCGACCACGATCTCACCCTGGACGAATACTTCAGCGGCGGCGCGCCTCCCGCCCGGCGCCGTGGCCGTGATGTGCGCGTGGCCGTACGACGCCGTCGACACCGTGCCGTCCTCAGCGACGGCCACCACCTGCGGGTTGTCGGAAGTCCAGGTAACCCCGGTCGCCGGGCCGATGATGACGCCCGCCTCGTCGGCGAAGTTCGCCTTCAGCGGATACCGCCGGTTGAGCGGCAGGCCGAGCCGCGCGGCGGTGAGCTTCAAGCCCGCCGCGATGACTCGGATCTGCCACGTGACCACCAGCCCCGGGCCCGGGCCCTTGACCACCAGGGTCGTCTTTCCGGCGCGCTTCCCCGTCAGCGTCCCCGACGTCGGGTCGAAGCTCGCGAGCGACGTGTCCCCGACGGTCCAGCGGAACGGCGCTTCGGGCACCGGGGTCTTGTCGGCCGCGAGTGCCTGTACCTGGAATTTCACCGTACCCTGTATCGGAAGCGGGAGATCTGTCTTCGAAGTCGGGAAGACGGTGAGGGCCTCGACGGTCTTATGCACCAGGATGTCGACGGGCTTCGTCTGCAGCAACCCGACAACGTTGAGCGTTGTTCGGCCGGGAGCCACCGCCGTAACGACGCCCGTGAGGCTCACCCGCGCGACGCCCGGGTCCGCGGCGGACCACTGTAGGGCGAGCGGGCTGACCAGGCGACCACCCTGAGCCGGCACCACGACATGGAGCGTGTCGACGTCTCCCGGCGACATGACGAGGGGGATCGGCTCCTGGATCGCGATATCGCTCGGCTGCACGACCACCGGCGCCGTCGCGGTGAGGCCGCTCGAGCCCGTGACCTGCACCGTTCCCTGGCCGGGCGCGAGCGCGACGACCACGCCGTTCTGGTCCACGCTCGCAATGTCCGGGCGGAGTGACTTCCACGTCACCGTCACCGGCGCGGCAGGAGAGCCGTCCTCCCTGAGCGCCCGTGGCAATACACGCGTATTCTCGGACGGCAGCAGATACACGGTGGGCGGCTCGATCCGGAGCACCGCGGCCGGTCCGGAGCCCACCACCTGACCGGCGAACGGGTCCACGCCGGTAGCGGGCGGTTGAGCCTGGCCTCCTGCCGGCGGGCTCCCGGGGGGCGTCTGCGGAGGGGCGGCGGCCGCGCCCACAACCTGGACTGCGGCCTGGCCTTTCCGCGTGCCCGCCCGGGCCTCGACGATCGCTACCCCTCCGCCCACACCTGTCACGGTCCCATTGTTGTCCACCCGCGCCACCGCGACGTTGTTGGACGACCAAATGATGCGCACCGTGGGGATCACATTCCCCGCGCGGTCGAACGCAGTAGCGAGCAGCCCGCTCCGCTCCCCGATTCGGATCGTGACCGAAGGGGGGGCCACCTGGACCTCAGCGATATTCTGTGCCGACAACGCGCCGGGGTAGGCGAGGACCGTGAGGAGGAGGCTGCGCCGAGCCGTCATAGCGGCGCGAAGGTAAGCGCGCCTAAGTGCCGTTGTCAAGCTAACTTGTCACGAAACACCCGAGACCACTCGCGCCGTGGCGGCCGCGTCCGCATCCACTTGCGTGGGAGCATTCCCGGGGTAAGCTATAGGCCACGCCACCGACACCCAGCGGAGGAGAGATCATCCGATGCTCGCGTCAACCGATTTTTCGGAGAGCAGCTGGACTGGCTCGGGGATGATGGAGCCGATGTACCCGCCGGCACCCTCAATGCCGCCGGCCCCTGCGCCGATGCGGGATGAGCCGATGTCGGCGCCCCGGCCGAAGCCGGCGAAGAAACGGAAGAAGCCGTCGAGACCCAAGGCCAAGAAGAAGGCGGGCAAGAAGCGGCCCAAGGCCCGGGCGAAGCGAGGCGGCAAGGCGAAGCGGAAGAAGGCGGCAAGGAAGCGTCGCCGCTAGAGATCCTTCAGCGTCAGTGCGCGGGAGCGCCTCTTGGATGGCTCGACCATCTCCTCGAGGCGCTCCCGCGGCACGTTTGGCATCCCTCGAGCGAATCGGTGAAGCCATGAACATGCGGGTGGCATGTCGGACCGGTGGCGTGGGCGCTGCGCTGTTGCTCGCTTGCTCCGCTCCGCGAGTCGTCTCAGGAAATCCCCAAGCCGAGATCGCGGCGATGCTGCAACGGAGCGCTGCGGATTGGAACCGCGGCGATCTGGCGGGCTTCATGGGCGACTACGCCAAAGACTCGCTGACGAGCTACGTCTCGGGCGGCCACCTGCAGTATGGCTGGCAGAAGCTGTACGACCGGTACCAGACCACCTACTTCGCGCCGGGCAAGCTCCGCGACTCGCTCACATTCGACGAGGTGCGCGTGCGCCCCCTCACGCTTGACCTCGCGCTTTGCACTGCGCGCTTCGCGCTGCGGCGCGGTGACTCGGTGACCGCGAGCGGACCGTTCACGCTCCTCCTCCAGAAGCGTGGAAATCGGTGGCTGATTCTGCACGACCACACGTCGTCGGATCCCAAGTGACGCATCGCGTATCCCGCATCACGCATCCCGGCCTCTTGCTGCTCGTCACGCTCGCCGGCTGCAGCGGTTCCAGCGACGGCGTGATCGCCCTCGAGGGTGCGACCCTGATCGACGGATCCGGGGGGGAGCCGATCAAGGACGCGCTGGTCCTCGTCCAGCACGGGCACATCCAGGCGGTGGCCCGCGTGAACGAAATCCGGGTGCCGCGCGGCGCGCAGGTGGTGAACCTCATCGGCAAGACGATCATCCCGGGGCTGATCGACGCCCATGCGCACGTCGAGCGGTGGGCGGCCCAGCGCTACCTCGCCTGGGGCGTCACCACGGTCCGCGACCTCGGCGCCTCGAGCACCGACTCCTCCATAGCCCTCAAGAACGACTTCGACCTGGGCTCGGTGCTGGGCCCGCGGATGCTCACGTCGGGGGCCATGATCGACGGCCCCGGTCCGACCTATGCGACGGCGACCGCGGTGAGAACGGCCGCCGAGGTGCGTCGGGCTGTGGATCTGCGCGCGGTGGCGGGAGCAGACCACGTCAAGATCTACACCAAGTTCACGGCCGACCTGCTGCGACCGCTCTTGGACGAGGCGACCACCCTTCGCCTCCCCGTGGCCGCGCACCTCGGCAAGATCGACGCCCTCACCGCGGCCAGGGCCGGCGTGGCGTCGCTCGAGCACATGGCCGGCGTCGTGGCTGCGGCGAGTCGCGACCCCATCCCGTACTTCAGGGCGCACGACCAGTTCCTGCGCGGCTGGACGACCGAGGAGATGGGCTGGGCCGGGCTCGATTCCGGCTCGCTCGCGCGCACGGCGCGTGCGCTCGTGGCCACCCGCGTCGCGATCGTGCCCACCCTCGTGGTGCACGAAATGCTCTCGCGGCTCGACAACCCGACGCTCTTGTCGCGCCCGGGCATGGAGGACGTTCCGGCCAGCGCCGCGAGCGTGCGCGATGTCGCGGGGCTGTTGCGTCGCACGGGGTGGCGCAGCGCCGAACTCCAGGCGTTCCGGCGATCGCGTGTTCGTCAAAACCAGTTCGTCCGCGAGTTCAAGCGCGCGGGCGGGCTCGTCGCGGCCGGCTCCGACGCCGCGAATCAGCTGCTCATACCGGGCTTCTCGCTGCACGAAGAGCTGAGCCTGCTCGTCGCCGCCGGCCTGACGCCGGTCGAGGCGCTCACGGCCGCGACGCGGAAGGGTGCCGAGCTGCTGCGCGCCGACTCGCTCGGCCAGGTGGCCGCGGGCAAGGTGGCGGACCTGGTGGTGCTCGACGCCAACCCCGCGGCGAACATCGCCGCCACGCGCCGCATCGCGTGGGTCATGCTCCGGGGACGGATCCTCTACCCCGATTCGCTGAGGGACACATGGACAAAGTGAGACTGGCGCTCGTGGCCGCGGCGGTCATCGGTGCTTGCGGGAAAGGAGAAACGGGGAACGGGACACGTGCCTACGACCTCATTCTCAGAGACGGCTGGATCGTGGACGGCAGCGGCAATCCCCGTTACCGGGGCGACGTGGCCATCCGGGGCGACCGCATCATCGCCGTAGGGTTCTTGAACGGTGCGGCGGCGCGGGAGACCCTCGACGTGCGCGGGCTGGTCATCGCTCCTGGCTTCATCGACATGATGGGCCAGTCGGAGATCTACGCGCTGATTGACAACCGCGTGTTCTCGAAGATCACGCAGGGGATCACGACCGAGGTCACGGGCGAGGGTGGCTCCGTCGCACCGTTGACCGACCGGCTCGTGATGGACGACTCGGATGCCATGAAGAAGTGGCACTACCGCGAGGACTGGCGCGACTTGGACGGCTACTTCGTGCAGCTCGCGAAGCACGGGACGGCGCTCAACATCGCAACCTTCGTGGGGGCGACCCAGGTACGGCTGGCCGTGATGGGCAAGGACGACCGACAGCCCACCGACGCCGAGCTCGCGCACATGGTGGCCATCGTGGATACGCTGATGCAGCAGGGGGCGCTGGGCCTATGGACCGCGCTCGAGTACGCCCCGGCGAGCTATTCCAAGACCGAGGAGATCATCGCGCTCGCCAAGGCGGCGCGGCGGCATGGCGGCATCTACGCGTCCCACATGCGGAACGAGGGCGGGCGGATCGATGATGCGCTGGATGAGGTGTTTCGCATCGCACGCGAAGCCGACATCCCGGCCGAGATCTCGCACCTCAAGGTGTCGGGCCGGCAGAGCTGGGGCCGCATGCCCCGCGTGCTCGCGAGGATCGATTCGGCGCGGTCCGCCGGACTCGATATCACGGCCGACCAATATCCGTACACCCGTGCGGCGACCGCGCTCGACGCCTCGATTCCGACCTGGGCGGAGAGCGGTGGGTGGGACTCCCTGCTTGCGCGGCTGCGCAATCCGGGAACCAGAGCCCGGCTGCGCGAGGAGATGCTCAATCCCAAGGGCCCGGAGAGCTTCTACTACGAGGCAGGCGGCGGCGCGGGCGTGCTGATCACGGGCACGTTCCAGGACTCGCTCCGCTACCTGCAGGGAAAGACCGTCGCCGAGATCGCCGCGGCGCGGCACCGCGACCCCGTGGAGACCCTGTTCGACATCGTGCTCGCGGAAGGCGGCCACCGCACCGACGCGGTGTACGCGGTCATGGACGAGCCGGACGTCCAGGCCGCGATGAGGAATTGGTGGGTGGCGGTGAACACGGATTTCGGCGGCGTGGCTCCGGACGGCCCGTTCGGCACGCAGTCCGCCCACCCGCGCGCCTACGGCACGTTCGCCCGCATACTCGGCCACTATTCGCGCGACCTGAAGCTCTTCCCACTCGAGTTCGCGGTCCATAAGATGACGGCCCTGGCTGCTCAGCGCGTCGGGTTATCCGACCGCGGGCTGCTCAAGTCCGGCCTGGCGGCCGACATCACGGTGTTCGATCCCGCGACCGTGGCCGACAAGGCGACGTTCGAGCAGCCGCACCAGCCGTCGGTAGGGTTTGCGTACGTGTTCGTGAACGGACAGAAAGTCCTGGACCATGGGAAGCTCACGGCGGCGCGGCCCGGCCGCGGCCTGCGCGGGCCGGGATACGTGCCGCCGGAGCAGCGCGGCAGGAAGTGACGCTCGGGCGGCTGGTGCTGGCGTGGCTACCGGTAGCGGTGGTGTTCATCGTCATCGGCGGGCTTGGCACCCGATTCTACAGTGCCAGCGGCGCGGAGCCTACCAACGAGTGGACGAGGCCCGAGAAGGTCTGGATGTTTACGAAGTGGGACATCCTGTGGCGCTCGCTTGAGGCAGCAGCCGTCACGTTGTTCGCGTCACTCTGGTTCGACTCGCTCGGCCACGGGGGCTGGTGGCTGCTGTTTTCGCTCGTAGGCCTCATCGTCTCGTTTGCCCGCCTTCAAGGCGCGACCACGTGGCAGCGACGCGAGGCGCTCATTCACGCAACCCGCGATGTGGTTCGGTACGTGCTCGCCGGCGCCATTCTCGCCTGGAGACTGGGATAGAGTATCTTCGGTAGACCCATGTCTACCGAACCCATGACCGCCATCCGGCTGACGCGCTACTCGCACGGCGCGGGCTGAGCCTGCAAACTCGGGTCATCCGAGTTGGCGCAGGTCTTGCGCCACGTGCCGGTCGCGACGGATCCCCGGATCCTCGTCGACGCCTCGAGCCGCGACGATGCCGCCGTCTTCCGGATGACGCCGGATCGCGCGATCGTGGCGACGGTGGACTTTTTCACGCCCATCGTGGACGATCCCTACGACTTCGGACGCATTGCCGCGACCAACGCGTTCTCGGACATCTACGCCATGGGCGCGACGCCGCTGTTCGCCCTCAACCTCGTGGGGTGGCCGCGTGACAGGCTCCCGTTCGATTTGTTGGGCGAGGTGCTGCGCGGCGGGGCAGACGTGACGCGCGCGGCGGGCGCCTTCCTCCTGGGCGGGCACTCGGTGGACGACCCCGAGCCCAAGTACGGCATGACGGTCATTGGTGAAGTGCATCCGGATCGCGTCGTGAGCAACGCCGGCGCGCGGGCGGGCGATGCCCTGGTGCTCACGAAGCCGATCGGCACGGGCGTACTGACCACGGCGCTGAAGCGCGACTTGTTGAGTGAGGCCGATGTGGCGCCCGCCGTCGCGGCGATGACCACGCTCAACGCCGGCGCAGCGCGTGCCATGCTCGGCGTCGGAGTGCACGCCGCGACCGACGTGACCGGGTTCGGCCTGCTGGGCCACTTGCGGACGTTGCTCGAGGCGAGCGGGGCGGCGGCGGAGGTGCGCGCAGCCGCCGTCCCGCTCCTGCCGCGCGCGGCCGAGGCGGCCGGGCGCGGGGCTATCCCGGGCGGCACCGAGCGGAACGTCGCCAGCGTCGCCGATGCGGTCAGCTTCGCGGCCGGCGTGGATCAGACGACGCGCCTGCTCCTCGCGGACGCCCAGACCTCGGGCGGGCTCCTGATCGCCGTGGCGGCGGAGCGGGCGGACGCCCTCGTGGCGGCGCTCCGGCGTGAAGCGACTCCGGCGGCGGCGGTGATCGGGCGGGTGGTGGCGGGGACGCCAGGCGCGATCGCCGTGGGGTGACCGAGCCGTGAAGAGCGCGATCCGCGAGTTCCGCAGTCTCACGCCCGACGCGCTCGATGCGCTCGAGCGGGCGGTGCGGGAGCGGCGCCGGGTGGCGCTGCGGCGCCGCGGGACGGAGTATGTAGTTGTCGCCGAGGGGCTGAATACGCTGGAGCGCGACGAGGCGCTGGAGGGGAGGCTGCCGATGACGGGTGAGGTGCTGGCGTTTCTGTTGCGCGAGATCGAGTCGTTCGCGGTGCTACCGTAGCCGTGTTCACGCGTCTCTTGGTGGGACTCGACGGCAGCCCGCGGGCCGATGCGGCGTTCGAGCAGGCGGTCCTTCTCGGGAACCGGTTCGGCAGCACAATCATCGTGGCCTACGTGCGGGAGCGCCACGGGTATCAGACCGACGGCGCGGCCATGCTCGACCGGGCGCGCGAGCGGGTGCTCGCGGTTGGCCTGCAAGTCGAGGCGACCGAGCTGACCGGCGAGGCGGACGTGGAGCTCGCCGAGCTCGCCAAGACGGCGGACGCCGTGCTGGTGGGCCGCCGCGGGGTGACCACTAAAGGCGGGGCCCTCGGTCCGACGGTGATCTCGCTCATCCGCATCGCCGAGCGGTGCGTGATCGTGTGCGGCGGGCTGCCCTCGCCGATGCAATCGATCGCGGTCGCCTTCGACGGAGGCGACACGAGCCGCCGGGCCCTGGAGCGCGCGGTGCAGTTCGCCACCGTGGCCGGCAGCACCGTTCACCTCATCCATGCGAGCGACGATCGCGAAGCCGGGCTCCAGGTCGTGGGCGTGGCGGAGGCGACGCTCTCCATGCAGCGGGTGGCGTTCGTCACGCACGTGGAATCGGGAAGGCCGGGAGAGGTCGTGGCCCGGGTCATCAAGCGGATCCGCTGCGACGCGTTGTTCGCCGGGGCGCACATGAGCCACACCGAGGGCCGGCCCAGCGCCGTGGTCGTGTCCCACGCGGAGGAGATCCTGCGGCACACCGACATTCCGGTGGTCATCCAACCCTGACGTGGCCGGCGCGCCCACGGGGGGGCGGGGGGGGCCCCGCGTCCTGGTCCACGCGGATGAGAGCTGCCTCGGCAACGACAGCTCCAAACCGAGCCCGGGTGGGAATGCCGCGTTGATCGAGGCGCCCGCCGGAGACAGCGTGGCGCGGTGGGACTTCTACGAGTCCTCGCCACAGACGACCAACAACAAGATGGCCCTGGCCGGGGCGATCGCTACCCTGGAATGGATCCGCCGTCAGTGGAAGCACGCCCGCGTCGTCTACGTTTCCGACTCCCAGTACCTCGTCAAGGGGATGCGCGAGTGGGTAGCGGGCTGGGAGGCCCGCGGCTGGAAGCGCAAGGGCGGCGTGCTCGAGAATCAGGAGCTCTGGAAGAAGCTGGTGCAGGCCGCGGCGGCGCACCAAGTCGAGTGGCGTTGGATCGAGGGCCATGCGGGGCACGCGAAGAACGAATACGCCGACACGCTCGCGACCCGCGCCGCGGAGCGTCAGGAACGCTCCAACGGGCTGGTGCCGTCGGGGTTCGACACCTGGCTCGCCCAGGAGCACGCCCGCGGGCGTTACACGGACTACGATCCCGATCAGGAGCTGCATGAGCGTCTTTAAGGACGGGGTGCCGGCCAATGCGCACTTCCTCAACGTGCTGCCCGACGGCGCGACTGCGCCGCCGGTCGACCGCATTCCATTGTACGAAGTGTACATGCGCATGGCCGAAGAGCTGGCGAAGCGCTCCACGTGCGCCCGGCTGCAGGTCGGGACCGTCGTGACGGACCAGGTGCTCGAGAACGTGCTGGCGATCGGGTACAACGGCAACGCTCGCGGTTTGCCCAACAAGTGCGATTCGGCGGTGCCGGGGAGCTGCGGCTGCATCCATTCGGAGATGAATGCGCTCGTGAAAGCCCCCGGCAGCGTGCGCGACAAGGTCGTGTTCGTGAGCGCCTCGCCCTGCGTGATGTGCGCGAAGTTGATCATCAACTCGGGCGTGACGCACGTGTTCTATCGGAAGGCGTACCGCGACCCGTCCGGGATCGAGGTGCTGGCGCAGGGAAAGGTGACACCCGTGCTGTACGACAAGTGGGTGCAGGATTGGCGGTAGGAGATTGCGGATTTCACACATCTCACTCCATGGAGGCCCCGTGACAAAGCATGCCTGGTTCGCTCTGCTCGCCCTGGTGGTTGCTGCGCCGCTCGGCGCCCAGTCGCTGCTCGACCGCTCGCCCAACATGGGCGGCACATGGGTACCGGACGCCGGCGTGGTGCAGTTCAACTTCCTCCACCGGTTTTGGGTGACGCCGCGTCCCAACAGTGGCGTGATCAACTACCCGACATTTACGCTCGCAACAGGCTTGCCGGCTCACGTCGGCCTCGGAATGCGGTACGCGACGAAAGGCACCGCAGCGAACGAGACTGAGGTTTACGCACGGTTGCGTCGCCAGATTGGACCATGGGCCATCGCGGCCACGCCGGCGTACAACATCACGCTTCGGAGCGCCGACGGTGAGGTGGGCGTGGATTGGACGAGGGGTGCGCTCACGCTCTTGGGAGCGGTTCGCGGCATGTCCCACGCGTTTGGCGAGGACCGCGCCAGGGCGGCCGCTGCCGGTGGCGCCGTTGTTCGCTTAAACAGTTATGTGGCGATCACCGGGGACTTCGCTTCGATGCTCGGCACTGATCCGGGCGAGGACCCCGCTTGGAGTGCCGGTCTCCTCTTCGTGATCCCCGGCTCCCCACACACGTTCTCGCTCCACGCGAGCAACGTGGGTGGAAACACCATTCAGGGAAGCTCGCGCGCCGATCCCTTTGTCAAACTGGCTACGAGCAAGCCTCTCTATGGCTTCGAGTTCACGATCCCGCTGCACTTGAAGCGCTTCAGTCCGTGGTTCCACGGCTCGCCCAAACCCGTTGCGCTCGGCGCGTCCGGCGCCGCGATCGCGGCAGAGGTTAACATGACCGCCGTGAAGTTCGCGGGCGACGCCGTCACCATCTCCACCGGGCAGGCGGTGCGTTGGACTAACCGCGACCCCGTGGAGCACACGGTCACGTTCGACGGCGCCGCCGAACCGGGCTCCCCGGTCATCCCGCCGAACGGCAGCTATGTCCACCGCTTCGACAAGCCGGGCACGTACACCTACCACTGCACGCCGCATCCCTTCATGAAGGGCGTAGTCGTCGTGAAATGACGGACGATCTGGATCGGTTGTTCGAGCGACTGGTGAGCGTCCTGGCCGACGACGCGCCCGGGCGGCTGGCCGTACCGTTCCCCGCGGCCGAAGTGTACGAGCGGCTCGTGCCCTACCGCTCGAACCGCTCGATCCTCAGGGTGGCGACGCATCAAGACTATGAGATGGCGGTGCTGCGACTGCTCGCGGGCGAGCGCGGCTACGCGTCGCTCGAGCCGGCCGAGGTACAGGACGCGCTGCGGCGCGAAGCCGGAGAGTCGAATCCCGACACCACCCTGTTCCGCCAGTTCCCCGACGCGATCCTGAGTCTCAACCGGCTCGCCGCCGAGCGGTTCCTGCGGGGGGACCGGGTCTACGCGCCGCCGCCGCCGCTGCCGCCACCGCCCCAATCGCTCGACGCGGCCGATAGGGAGGAAGATCGGAACGAAAAGCCGCCGCTCGCAGGTGCGGCGTTCGAGCTCGCCGAGCAGAGCGAGACGGCCCGCCAGTGCCCTTACTGCGGCGAGACGCTCCCCGGCAGCCGTAAGGTGAACTTCTGTCCGCAGTGCGGGCAGCCGCCGTCGGGAGAGCTGCGTTGCCCGGCGTGCGGTGGCGAAATGGACGTGGGCTGGCGTTACTGTGTGAGCTGCGGACGCGCCACGGGCTTTGAGTGAAACACGACCATCGCATCGCCGTGATCCCGGGAGACGGCATCGGCCCCGAGGTCATCGCGGCGGCGCTCGGGCCGATCGAGAAGGCCGCCGCGAAGCACGGCTTCAGACTCGACCTCGAGCGCCTTCCCTACGGCGCCGATCACTACCTCGCGACGCGCGAGACGCTCCCGGAGGCGGCGTTCCGCCACCTGCGCGACGACGTAGACGCGATCTTCCTCGGGGCGATCGGCGACCCGAGAGTCCCCGGGAACGAGCATGCCCGGGATATTTTGCTCGGCCTGCGCTTCAAGCTCGACCTGTACGTCAATTTCCGCCCGGTACGGCTGCTCCACTCCGAACTCACACCGCTGCGCGGTCACGATCGTCGCATCGACTTCGTCATTTTTCGCGAGAACACGGAGGGCGTCTACCTCGGCCGCGGCCGCATCGCCGGGAACGACTACGTGGCCGAGGAGGTCAATACCGCAGCCGGCGTCGAGCGCATCATCCGGGCTGCATTCGAGTGGGCGAAGGTGCACGGGAAAACCCGCGTCACCATGAGCGACAAGGCCAATGCCGTACCGGCGCACCGGATCTGGCAGGAGACGTTCCGGTGGGTGGGCGCCGAGTTCTCGGGGATCGAGGCCGAGCACCGTTACGTGGACACCTTAGCGATGGAGCTGGTGCGCGAGCCGGAGCGGTTTCAGGTAATCGTCACCAACAATCTCTACGGGGACATCCTCTCGGACTTGGGCGCCGGGCTCGTGGGCGGGCTCGGCCTCGCGGCGAGCGCCAACCTTCACCCGGGTCGGGCCGGCCTGTTCGAGCCGGTGCACGGCTCGGCGCCCCCGCTCGCTGGCAAAGGGATCGCGAACCCAATGGCCGCGGTGCTCACGGGCGCCTTGATGTTCGAGCAACTGGGACATCCCGAGGCGGCCCGCGACCTCGAGCAGGCCGTACGCGCGACGCTCGCTGCCGGCGTGCGGACGCCCGATATCGGGGGGGCGGCCGGAACCCGGGACGTCGCGGCGGCCATCGCCGCGCGGCTCTGATCGTGTCCGCACCGGTGGCCCCGCGAGAGCTCGCCCGCGTCCTCACGCTGCGCGACTTGGTCCTCATCGTGGTCGGCGTAACGATCGGCTCGGGGATCTTCACGGTGCCAGGCGCGGTGCTACGCCAATCGGGCGGAGACCTGGGCGTGGCACTGCTCGTCTGGCTCCTGGGCAGCGTGCTCGCGCTACTGGGCGCGCTCACGTTCGGCGAGCTCGGCGCCATGCTGCCCGACGCCGGCGGCAGCTACGTGTACGTGCGGGATGCGTTCGGCCCTCTCCCGGCTTTCCTCTTGGGCTGGACGCTGTTCCTGGCGATCAACAGCGGCGGCACCGCGACGCTCGCGGTGGCGTTCGCAAACTATCTGGGTGAGCTCGTTCCGCTCGCGCCGGCGGCGCACAAGCTGGCCGCGGTCGCCATGATCGCCGCCGTGGCCGCCGTGAACATCCGAGGCGTCCGCCAGGCGGCGAGCGTCCAGAATTGGAGCACGGCGCTCAAAGTCGGTGCGCTCCTCGCCCTCGCGGTGGCCGGCCTCACGCTCGGCGACGGCTTTCATCGCTCCGACGCCCGCGCCTTCACGACACCCCTCTCTTTCGCGTCCTTCTCAGCCGCCGGCGTGGCGCTGCTCGGCGTCCTGTGGGCGTACGAAGGGTGGCAGAACGTGACCAATTCCGCGGGGGAGGCCCGGGACCCGCAGCGCACCTTCGCGCGCGGGATCGGATTCGGGACGGCGGCGCTCGTGGCGATCTATCTGACGGCGAACGCCGGCTACGTGGCGGCGCTCGGCGCTGCCGGGGTGGCGGCGACGGACCGCGTGGCTGCCGATGCCGTGCGCACCCTGTTTGGCTCCGGCGCCGCGAGGCTCGTCACGCTCGTCATTCTCGTGTCGATCTTCAGCGCCGCCAACGGGATGGTGCTCACGGGCCCGCGCATGTACTTCGCGATGGCGCGCGACAGGGTGTTCTTCCGATCGCTCGCCGACGTGCATCCCCGGTTCGGGACTCCGGCCCTCGCGGTCGCCTTCAGCGCCGTGTGGTCGATGGTGCTCGCGGTGAGCGGCACGTTCGAGCAGCTGTTCACGTACGTAGTGTTCGCGAGCTGGATCTTCGCGGCCCTCGCCGCGGCCAGTGTCTTCGTGCTACGCCGGCGCCGCCCGGACGCACCCCGGCCGTTCCGCGTCCCGGGCTATCCCGTCACGCCGGCGCTGTTCATCGCCGCCGCGGCGGCGATCGTCGGAAATACGATCGTCGCCCGGCCGGTGCAGGCCTTGATCGGCCTCGGGATCGTGGCGACGGGGGTGCCGGCGTACTTCGTGTGGAAACACAGACCGAAGCCCTAAAACATGTTAGGTCGCCGCGCCCTACCGCCCTCCCCCCATCCCGCCGATATTCCCCTCGTCTCACGTGGAGCTTCCCCCCAATGAAGACCCAGGGTTCAAATACAGATGTCGTGTTCCTCTCGGGCGTCCGGACCGGCTTCGGCACCTTCGGGGGCACGCTGAAGGACCTCTCGGCGATCGAGCTGGGCGCCGTCGCCTCGAAGCACGCGCTCGAGCGCTCGGGCGTCCCGCCAGCCGAGGTGGGCCACAGCATCTTCGGCAACGCCCTCCAGACCTCCGCCGACGCGATCTACTGCGCCCGCCACATCGGTCTGAAAGCGGGGTTGCCGATCGAAGTCCCGGCCGTCACCGTGAACCGGCTGTGCGGCTCGGGGTTCGAAGCGATCACCCAGGGCGCGCAGCTCATTCTCCTGGGTGAAGCCCAGGTGGTGCTCGCCGGCGGCACGGAGTCCATGAGCCAGGCCCCGCATGTCGTGCGCGGCGCGCGCTGGGGCCTGCGGCTCGGTCCCTCGGCCCCGCTCGAGGACCTTCTCTGGGAAGCGCTGAAAGACCCGCAATGCGGCCTGTCCATGGCCGAGACCGCCGAAGGCCTCGCGGAGAAATACAAGCTGACTCGGAAGGAGGTCGATGAGGTGGCCTTCGCGTCGCAACAGCGCGCGAAACAAGCGTGGGACGCGTGCGTGTTCCAGGACGAGGTGGTGCCGGTGACAGTGAAAGGGAAGAAAGGCGAGCCGACCGAGTATCGCGCCGACGAGCACATGCGACCCGGCACAACGCTCGAGGTTCTGCTCTCCCTCAAACCGTATTTCAAGAAGGATGGGCTCGTCACCGCCGGCAACGCCTCCGGGATCGTGGACGGCGCCGCCGCCACCGTGATCGCGAGCGCGGACTACGCCAAGACGCACGGCTTCAAGCCGCTGGGCCGGCTCGTGTCCTGGGCGGTGGTGGGGGTCGAGCCCAAGTACATGGGGATCGGCCCGGCCCCCGCGGCGCGCAAGGCGCTGCAGAAGGCCGGGATGAAGCTCGAGCAAATGGATCTGGTGGAAGTGAACGAGGCGTTCGCGCCGCAGTATCTCGCGGTCGAGCGGGAGCTGGGTCTCGACCGCGCCAAGACCAACGTGCACGGCGGCGCGATTGCCATCGGCCACCCGCTCGCCGCGACCGGGACCCGCGTCACGATCCATCTGCTCCACGCCTTGCGCCGCGCCAAGCAGCGCTTCGGGCTCGGCTCCGCCTGCATCGGTGGCGGCCAGGGCGCGGCGGTCATCGTGGAAGCCTTCCCGGCCTGAAGAGGAGTCGCGATGGATATCGTAGTGACGGTCGTGCTCGGCACCCTGGCGCTGTATCTGTTCGGCGGTCTCAAGGTGCTTCGGGAATACGAGCGAGCAGTGTACTTCTTCCTGGGCCGATCGTGGGGCGCGAAGGGGCCCGGGCTGATCTACGTGCCGCCCCTTTTCGCCAAGACGCAGACCGTGTCCCTCCGGGTCGTGGCGCTGGACATTCCGCCCCAGGACGTCATCACGCGCGACAACATCTCGATCAAGGTGAACGCCGTCCTGTACATGCGCGTGAGAGAGCCGGTGAAGGCGGTGATCGGAGTCGAGAACTATCTCTACGCGACCAGCCAGCTGGCGCAGACCACGCTGCGCTCCGTGCTGGGCGAGACGGAGCTCGACGAGCTGCTGATGAGCCGCGAGAAGATCAACAACATCCTGAAGAACATCATCGACAAGCGCGCCGAGGACTGGGGGATCGAAGTCTCAGCGGTAGAAGTGAAGGACGTGGACCTGCCGCCCGAGATGAAGCGCGCGATTGCGCGACAGGCCGAGGCGGAGCGGGAGCGCCGGGCCAAGGTCATCAATGCGGAGGGCGAGCTGCAGGCGTCGGAGAAGCTCGCCCAGGCCGCGCACATCATCGGCTCGGAGCCCGCCGCCATCCAGCTGCGCTACCTGCAGACGGTGACGGAGATCTCCTCCGAGAACAACTCGACGACGTTCTTCCCGATCCCCATCGACCTCCTCAAGGGATTCTTCGAAGCGGTAACCCGGAGACCGGCGACGCCCGCGCTCCCCGAACGGACCTCGGGCGACACCGTCCCGGCCGAGCCGGCGAAGACGAAGGCCAAGGCGTAACGATGGCGGGCGAGCTCATCCGCCGGGAGGCGCTCGAGCGCATCATCCAGCGCGCGGCGGAGCTGCAGGCCGGCGAGCAGGACATCGGCGAGGGGCTCACCGAACCCGAATTGCTCGCGCTCGGCCAGGACGTCGGGATCCCGTCGCGCTACCTGCGGCAGGCATTGCTCGAAGAGCAAACGCGTCCGCCGGCCGAGGCGCGCGGCGGCGTGCTGGCATGGCTGGTGGGCCCCGCACGGCTCTCCGCTCAGCGCGTGGTCGCGGGAGAGCCCGCCATGATCGATCGCGCGCTCGGCACGTGGATGCAGCAGGAGGAGCTGCTCCAGGTGAAGCGCCGCTACGCCGACCACACCACCTGGGAGCCGAAGGTCGGCGCGTTCGCGTCGATTCAGCGCGCGCTCGGAGCGGGAGGTCGGCGGTTCGCTCTGGCGCGAGCGACGGAAGTAGCCGGCCGGGTGACTCCGCTCGAGAGCGGCTTTTGCCACGTCCAGCTGGTCGCGGACGTGCGCAACGGCCGCAGGCAACGGGTCGCCGGTGCCACAACGCTCCTCGGCTTGGGGACCGCGGCGAGCGGCGCCCTTTGGGTGATGGGGCTGCTCGCGCCGTTCCCGTTCCTGCCGCTCCTGATCCTCGCTCCGGCGGCCGCTGCGATTCTTCGCAGCCACCGTGCGCAGCACGAGCACGTCCAGATCGGGCTGGAGCAGGTGCTGGACCGGCTCGAGCGCGGGGAGATTAAACCCGGGCACGCCCTGCCGGGCGAACAGGCGAACCCGTTCCTCCGCATCGCAGACGAGATCCGCACATTGATCAATCCCAGGTGAGCGTGGGAGCGCCATGACCGACATCAAACGGGTTGGGGTGCTGGGCTCTGGACTCATGGGAAGCGGGATCGCCCAGGTGGCTGCCGCAGCGGGATACGACACGACCGTGCGGGACGTGTCCCAGCAGGTCTGGGACAAGGCACGCGCCGGGATCGAGAAATCGCTCGCCAAGTTCGTGGAGAAAGGGAAGCTTGCGGCGGCGGACCGCGACGCGACTCTCAAGCGCCTCCGCTTCACGACCACCACCGCCGACCTGAAGACGTGCGACATCGTGGTCGAGGCCGTGACCGAGGACCTGGAGCTCAAGAACGCCCTCTGGAAGGAGCTCGACGGCCTGTGCGGCCCAGCCACCATCTTCAGCTCGAACACGTCGAGCCTCACCATCGCGGCGATGGCGGCAGCCACGAAACGAGGCGACCGCTTCGTAGGGCTGCACTTCTTCAATCCCGTGCCGCTGATGCCGCTCGTCGAGGTTGTCCGGACCGTGACCACCTCGGCGGAGACATTTCAACGCGCGTTCGCGTTCGCCAAATCGCTCGGCAAGGAGCCCGTGGCGGCGAAGGACAACTCGGGCTTCATCGTCAATTTGCTGCTCGTCCCGTACCTGCTCGATGCCATCCGTGCAGTCGAGCGCGGCGTGGGGAGCGTACCGGATATCGACAAGGCGATGCAGCTCGGCTGCGGCTATCCCATGGGTCCACTGACGCTGCTCGACTTCGTCGGACTGGATACGACCTACAAGATCGCCGAGATCATGTTCACCGAGTACCGCGAGCAGCGCTACGCGCCGCCGCCGCTCCTCAAGCGCATGGTTCTGGCAGGAATGAATGGCCGGAAGAGCGGCAAGGGCTTCTACGACTATTCCGCCGATCCGCCCAAGGTGCTCGCCCTCGGCGTCTGACACGCCCCACACCCAACCCTCACCCCCAAGGATCCGCATGCTTGGCTACGACTGGCCCCGTTTTCACGCGGCGGTGAACGACCTGCCCGCCGCACTGCTATTCGTGACGGTGCTCTTCGACCTCGGCGCCTGGGTCACGAAGCGCGATTCGCTCAAATCGGCGGCGGTGTGGACCCTGTGGGCCGGAGTGATCGGCGGCTGGGTGGCCGTGCTGGCCGGCCTCCAGGCCGAAGACGTGGTCGAGCACGGCGAAGCCATTCACGAGCTGATGGAGACGCACGAGACGGTGGCGCTCACCACCATGGGGATCTTCACGGTGGTGCTCGGGTGGAAGCTGTTCCGCCGTTCCAAGCTCACCAGCGCCGAGGAGGCCGGACTCCGGGTGTTGAGCGTCGCGGGGCTCGTGGCCGTCATCTGGACCGGTGTGCTGGGCTCGAAGCTGATGTTCGAGCACGCGGCGGGCATTCCCAATGCCACCTTGCAGGCGGAGATCGAGAACCGGGAAGCGGGGCATCATCACGAGGCGGGCGAAGCCGAAGAGCACGAACACGCAGCCCCCGCCGACACGGCTAAGGCCGCCGCGCCCACGCGCGCGCCGGGCAAGCCGCCGCATAAGCCCTGATGCTAATAAGCGTGCGGAGTGTGGAATGCGGAGTGCGGAGTAGACCGACGGACGTCGGTGCGCGGGTCCTCAACTTGTCATTCCGCACTCCGCACTCCGCACTCCGCATTTGTCTGCTGCTCGCCGCCTGCACCCCGATCACCACCCGCCCCGACTTCCGGCCCGACCCGCGTGCTCTCACCGTCGTTCTCGACGCCCGACCGGAGCGGGTCACCACCGTGCTCGACAGCCTGGTGGCGGCCGAGAGCCTCGAGGTCGCGCGTGCCAACGTGCGGGACGGCTACGTCGAGACGGCGTGGTACGACCCGCAGGCTCATCGCACCCGCCACCACGAGCGCGAGATCACCAACCTCGCCGCCACCGTGAAGATCCGGTTCTGGGCCGATCCGTGGGTGCCCGGTCAAACCCGGCTCACCACCGAACCGGTGTACCGGCCCCGCTACGACCCGTCACGCGCCGAGCGCGATCTCGAGGTGATGGCGTCGAAGGAGGACGAGGGCTACAAGATCGCGCAGCGGTTGGTGGATAAGCTGAAGCAGAAATTCGGGGTACCGAAAGCCGCCCAGGAGGAGGGGCGCCCTACGCCCCCACCAAGCCCCTCACCCACTCCTCCATGATGTCGAGGTCGAGCATCGCGTCGCGGCACGGTCCGTTCGGGAGGCGCATGGTGAGTCCGAGCACCGGTAGCCGGCCGGCCACGTCGCGGAGCCCGGTCATCATGTCCCGCTCGCACGCCACCGCGACGACCGCACGGGGGCGGCGCTCGCGGATCACCCGCCGCGCGAGCTGTCCCCGGGTTGCGACGAACACGGGCACGTCGTAGCGCCCGGCGATCGCCAGCACCCCATCGAGCGCCTGCTTGGAGAGACAGCGCGGGATGAGCACCAGCAACTCGCCCTTGCCCACCGTCCGGCGGCGGCGCTCGGCGAGGGTGTTGTACACGTCGATGGCCGCGTGCTCCACCCAATCCCGCTTGCCGAACGCTCGAGAGACAAAGGAGGTGAGGCTCATCAGGCGGAGATAGGGCCCCCGCTCGAGCCAGCCCTCAGGGAGCGCGAGCACGCCGCCATAGAAGGAAAGGACCAGGATCCCGAACCACAGCCAGGTCGCCGCGGACGCCGCCCCCAGGGCGAGCCACAGCGTGCGGGGCAGCATCGCCCAGAGCGTGCCGAGTCGCGGGCCAAGCAGGAAGATGAGCGCCGCCCCCACCGCCATGCCGATACCGATCGTCAGGGCGGCAAAGCGGAAGAAGAGTCCGGGAGGCGCGGAGAAGTCCCCGTTCCGGGGGAGAGGCCGCCCGTCCCACTCGTCCCACTCGTGACCGAGACGGCGATCGGTCTCGATGTGGATGAGTTGGGCGCGGGGAGCGTCGGCGGTCATCAGGCGTCAAGCATCACCCGCACCCCCCGCGGTGTCAAGCGCGAATGGTGCGTGGCACGTGGTGCGTGGTAACTTGTGAGCCGTGACGGTCTTGACGCAAGCACCCCTTCCCCTCCTCACCGATCCCCGCAGCCGAGCCGCGTACTCGGAAGGCGCAGGAATCTATCGGATCGTTCCGGCGGCGGTCGCTCTGCCGCGGGGGGTGGAGGAGCTGCAAGAGCTCGTCAGATGGGCGGGAGCGACGGGCACCCCGCTCGTGCCCCGGGGCGCCGGGAGCGGGATGGCCGGGGGAGGCGTGGGGCGCGGCGTCGTCGTGGACCTGAGCCAGGGCTTCCACTGGACCGCGCCCGACTGGCCCCGCCGGAGGCTCTGGGCCGGCGCCTCCGTCACGTGGGCCGAGCTGACGGCGGCCGCGCGACCGTTCGGCCTGCGGCTCCCCCCCGACCCATCCTCGGGTGCGTTCGCGACGTCGGGCGGCATGGTAGCCACCAACGCAGCAGGGCCGCGCTCGGTGCGGAGTGGCAGCGTGCGGAGCTGGGTGGAAGCGATCGAAATCATCGGAGCGGACGGCGAGGCGCGGCGGGTCATTCGGGGGGCGGGGAGCCCTAAAGGAGTCCCTGCCGGTCCCGGGGAGCGGTTCCATCTGTCCGCCGACCAGCGCCGGTTGATCGCGACTCACTTTCCCAAGACGCGCAAGAATGCCGCCGGCTATGCGCTCGATCGCTTTGCCGCATCCGGAGACGAGCTCGACCTGCTCACCGGGTCGGAGGGCACGCTCGCGTTCATCACCGCGGTCGAGTGGCGGTTGGAGCCGATCCCCGCCGATCTGGCGGGCGCCGCCCTGGGGTTCGAACGGCTGGAGCAGGTCGCGGAGGCGGTCCCCTACCTCGTGGCCCTGAACCCGTCGGCGGTCGAGCTGCTGGACCGGACGCTGCTCGACTTCGTGCGGGCTGCGGGCACTCCCCCCGGCCTGCCCGAGGGGCTCGAAGCACTGCTGCTGATCGAGTTCGAGCGTGAGACGCAGGCGGCGGCGCGAGGCGTGGTCGGGGACGCGGTGCGCGGCCTGCGCGCCAGCACGGCGCACGTCGCGACGGCAGTCGACCGCGCGAGCCTCGAGACGCTGTGGGCGGTACGCCGCCTGGCGAGCCCCGCCCTGGCCCGCCTCCCGGAGCACCGACGCTCCCTGCAAGTCATCGAGGACGGGTGCGTGCCGCTCGAGCGGCTGGCCGACTATGTCACCGGGATCCGCGCGGCGGCGGCGGCGCGCGGCATTCCGGTGGCGATCTTCGGACACGCGGGCGACGGCCACGTGCACGTGAACGCGCTCCCCGATCTGACCATATCCGGCTGGCGCGATGCCCTGACGGCGCTCTACGGGGACGCGGCCGAGTTGCTGCTCCGACTGGGCGGGACGCCGAGCGGGGAGCACGGGGTCGGCCGGCTGCGGGCCGGGCTGTTGGAGCGGTTCTACGGCCCGGAGGTGGCCGCGCTGTTCCGGGAGCTGAAACAGGCGTACGACCCGCGCTGCACGCTCAACCCGGGTGTTATAATCCCGTCGGCTGACTGGGCGCCCCTCGCCGATCTCAAGGTCGGGCCGGAGGCGGCCCCGATTCCCGATGACATCGCCGCCCGGCTGCGAGAGGTGGAGCGGACGGCCGGCTGGGCGACACCAAAGCTGGACTTGGCAACCCCAGGCCCCTAACCCCTAGCACCTCGCTCTTATGGAAGTCTTCCGCGCCCCTCGCGTCTCGCTCATCGCCCGGCCCGAGTTCCTCGAACCCGAGCACCTCCGGGTGCAATGGCAGGGTAGCGCCTCCGCCGGAGAGCGCCTCGCCGAGTTCGCCGGCCGGATCTGCTACATGAGCCAGCACAACCCGGCTAACCGGTCGACGGCCGACTACCTCGAGAACATCAAGAAGCAGGGCCATGGCTCGGTACTGGAGCACGCGGTCTACGTGCTGTTGATCGAGGGCATCTCGCGCTCCTGCTCGCACGAGCTGGTGCGACATCGTGCCGGGTTCGGCTACTCCCAGCTGTCGCAGCGCTACGTCGACGAGTCGCACGCCGCGTTCGTGGTGCCGCCGGCCATGCTGGGCGACCCGGCGCTCGAGGCGGAGTGGGAACGGGAGGTAGCGGACGCCCAGGCGGCCTACGTGCGCGCCGTGGAGGCGCTGATGCAGCGCTACGCGTGGATCGCGGACAAGGTGCACCGGCGCAAGGTGGCGCGCGAGGCGGCGCGCAGCGTCCTTCCCAACGCCACCGAGGTGAAGATCGTCGTGTCGGGGAACGCGCGGGCGTGGCGCACGATGCTCGAGCTGCGCTCGAGCGAGGGCGCGGAGCTCGAGATCCGGCGAATGGCGATCGCATGTCTTCGCGTCCTGCAGCGCGAGGCGCCGGCCCTGTTCGCCGATTTCGAGATCTATCTCGCCGACGACAAACACGACGCCGCGCGGGTCGCATACCACAAAGTTTGACGCGCGTCGACTCCGAAAAAAATTCCGATTTGCCTATTGCGCATCGCTCCGGTGTTCCTTATTGTCTACTCGACAACGCGTTTTGATTCACAGACCGCACGAGCGGCCTTTTTTGTAGGAGGTCACCCGAGACCACATGCGAATCGGTCTCGCATACAACGAAAAACCCGATCCCGCGCCCGACGCAGCGTCCGACAGTGCCAGTGACGCGTTTGCGGAATGGGACGATCCGTCGACCATCGCTGCGGTCGAGCAGGCTCTCGGTCTCTTCGGCAGCGTCATCCGACTCGAAGCCGACCAGTTCTTTCCGCAGAACCTCGTCCTCGCTCGCCCCGATCTCGTTTTCAACATGGCCGAAGGGCTCCACGGCCAGAGCCGCGAAGCGCTCGTCCCGGCGATCTGCGAGTACGTGAACATCCCGTACACAGGCTCGGACCCGCTCACGCTGGCGCTGTCGCTGCACAAGGGTCGGACCAAGGAGACGCTGGCGTATCGTGGTGTTCCCACGGCGCCGTTCACCTGCATCGAGGCGGCGGGACAGATCGAGCGCATGGCGCTGACCTACCCCGTGTTCGTCAAGCCGGTCGCGGAGGGATCAGGAAAGGGTGTGTTCGCCAGCAACTTGTGCGCCAACGTTACGGCGCTGCGGGAGCGCGCCCGGTTTCTGCTCGAGCGCTATGCCGAGCCCGTGCTGGTCGAGACGTACCTCCCGGGCCCCGAGTTCACCGTCGCGATCCTCGGGAACGGCCCGGAGGCCTACTGCCTGCCGGTGATCGGATTCGATTTCTCGGCCCTGCCCGAGGGCGCGCCGCCGGTGTACGGCTACGAGGCGAAGTGGGTGTGGGACCGACCGGAAGCGCCGCTCGCGATCTTCCAATGCCCGGCACGCGTGCCGGCGGCGCTGTACCGCGAGATCGAGCGCACCGCGCTCGAGGCCTACCACGCGCTCGGATGCCGCGACTGGTGCCGGGTCGACCTTCGGGTGGACCGATTCGGCGTGCCGAACGTCCTCGAACTGAACCCGCTGCCGGGCATCCTTCCCGATCCGGCCATGAACTCCTGCTTCCCGAAGGCGGCGCGCGCCGCCGGGTTCGGTTACGACGAGCTGATCCAGGAAGTCGTCCGTATCGCCTGGCGCCGGCTGACGGGACAGGAGCTGACGATCGACGCGGGGACCCGCCGCGCGGTACCGGCCCAGCAGCGGGCGGTGGTGGGCGCGTGAAGGTCGTCATCCTGTTCGACCCGGGCGCCGAAGACTGGACGCCGGAGGACATCCGCGGCGTGATGAAAGCCGTGGACGAGATCGGCGCGATCTTCGCCTCGATGGGCCACGAGATCCGCAAGGTCGGCGTCCGCCACGACATGCGCTGGTTCCAGGTGGCGCGCCGGGCGGATCTCGTGTTCAACCTGTGCGAAGGCGTCCACGGGAAGAGCGAGTGGGAAGAGCATGTCGTGGGAACGCTCGAATTCGCAGGGATTCCCATCACGGGCGCGAGCCTCTGGACCCTCGCCGCGTGCCGCCGCAAGCCCATCGCGAACGCGTTGCTCCAGCAAGCGGGGCTCGCCATTCCCCGCTGGACGGTGGCGCAGGGCAAGATCGAGGACGACTTCCCCCTGCCTGCCATCGTCAAGCCGGCGGCGGAGGACGCGAGCGCGGGACTCGACCGCGGCTCCGTCGTGAGCGACCGCAAGTCGCTGCGCGCGCGCCTCGCGGCCATGACGGAGCAGTTCGACGAAGTACTCGTCCAGGAGTACATCGGCGGGCGCGAGTTCAACGTCGGCTTCGTGGGGAACCGCGTGCTGCCGATCGCGGAGATCGACTTCAGTCGCATGCCCGAGGGCGCCTGGCCCATCCTCACCTACGCCGGCAAGTGGGAGCTCGGGTCCGCTGACGACCTCGGCTCCGCACCGGTGTGCCCGGCCGGCATCCCGCAGAAGCTCGCCGACCGCCTCATTCGGATCGCCGAGCTCGCCTGGCGGACCATGCAGGGAAAGGGCTACGGCCGCGTCGATCTCCGGGTGGACGACCAGGGCCGGCCCTGGGTGCTCGAGGTCAACCCCAATCCGGACCTGAACGACGACGCCGGTCTGTCCCGCATGGCGAAGGTCGCCGGCTGGGACTACGCGGAGCTGGTGCGCCGGATCGCGGAGGTTGCGCTCCGCGAGGCACAGGGCGCCAAGGCGGCGCGTGAGCTGCTCGCTCCGTCCCGTCGACTACGCGCAACGCGCACCGCTTGAGCGGCTCACGGCGGCCACCGGCCTGTTCCGGCCGGACGAGGTCGCCATCGCCGTGGAGCTGCTCGACGACGCCCTCGCGGGCGACGACGACTACCGCTTCCTGGGCGCGTACGCCGATGACCGGCTCGTCGGCTATGCGTGCTGGGGGCCGACGCCGGGCACCACGGGCACCTTCGATCTCTACTGGATCGTCGTGGATCCGGTCCGACAGCGGGAGGGAGTCGGCACCCGACTGTTGCGGGCGGTCGAGGAGAAACTGACGATGGACCAGGGACGCCTGATCGTCGTCGAAACGTCGTCGCGCGCCGACTACGCACCCACGCGCGCCTTCTACGAGCGGCGCGGCTACACCCAGGCGGCCCGGCTCCCGGGCTACTACGCCCCCGGCGACGACCTGGTGATCTATCTCAAGGATCTGACGCATGGAGTCCTGGCAACAGCTTCTGCGTAAGCAGAGCATCGCCTCGCTCGAAGCGCTCGTCGCCAAGTTCGGCGCCGAACACTTTCCCGACCTCGCGCGGCTGCGACAGGCGGCGGAGAATTTCGAGTTTCGCATCTCCCCCGCGATGGTGGATCTCATCAAATCGCCCGGCGACCCCATCTGGCGGCAGTACGTGCCCGACCTGCAGGAGCTCGAAGTCCACGACGGCCTCGTGGACTCGTTGGCCGAGGACGCCCACTCGCCCGTGCCGAACATCACCCACCGCTATCCGGACCGCGCGTTGTTCCTCGTGTCGCCGGTATGCGCCGCCTATTGCCGCTTCTGCACCCGCCGGCGGAAAGTGGGCGACCCCGAGAAGATCCCCATGGCCGAGCTCGAATCGGCGTTCCGCTACCTCGAAGAGCACATCGAGATCCGCGACGTGATCATGTCGGGCGGGGATCCCTTACTCCTCTCCGATCGGCGCATCGCCGAGCTCTGCGGGCGTCTGCGGGCCATCCCGCACCTCGAGGTCATCCGGATCGGCAGCAGGGTGCCGTGTCATCTCCCGGAGCGGATCACGCCCGAGCTGTGCGGCATACTGAAGCAATACCATCCGCTCTACATCAACACGCACTTCAATCACCCCGACGAGCTCACACCCGCGGCGGTGGCAGCGCTGGGCCGTCTTGCCGACGCGGGCGTCCCGCTCGGCTGCCAGACGGTGCTCTTGAAGGGCGTGAACGACGATCCTGAGATCATGAAGCGGCTGATGCAGAAACTGCTCGCCGCGCGGGTGCGGCCGTACTACATCTACATGTGCGACCAGGTGGCGGGGGCGGAGCATTTCCGCACCACGGTCGAGAAGGGCCTGGAGATCATCCGAGCGCTGCGCGGGTGGACCTCGGGGCTCGCCGTGCCCCATTTCGTGATCGACGCGCCGGGGGGCGGCGGGAAGATCCCGCTCCTGCCCGAGTACGTGGAGTCGATCAGCGACGAGGCAGTCGTGCTCAAGAACTACGCGGGCCAGCGGTACGTCTACCGGCAGCCCCCCGCGCGGGAGGGCATTCTCGTCGGGTAACACCCTAACCAGCAGGGTGCGACGACACCACATTTCTTGCTCCGACCCCATCGGAGCGCCGCGTGGTCCCGATCTCATCCCTCGTTATCGCCGCGCTGTTCACCCCCGCGCAGTCGGCTGCCGAGCGCTATGAGCCCGTGTTCGAGGAGCTGCGCCACATGACGCAGGGCGAACGCGTGGCGCCGGTTCGGAATGTCACGCTGCGGCGCGACGCCATCGTGTTCCACCTCGAGGACGGTAATCTCTTTCTCGCGACGCCCGTGGCGGGCCGGACGATCGGCGCGGTGTTCGTGGGACGGGGCGCAGTCTCGTTCCTTCCGCCCCTCGCGATCGAACGGGCCGAGGTGCGGCGGGTGCTCGGCGATTCGGTGGTGGACGCGCGGATCTCGGCCGCCGCCTTTGTCTTCACCGACTCGACGCTGGCCGAGTTCGAGCGCCAGCTCAGCTTCGGCCCGCGTCCCGCGGCGAGCCCCGGTACAGACGTGCTTGGCGACGCGATCGATCACCTCGTGGACGGGCGGCGAGTCGTACAACCGACCCTCATCACCGCCTTGCTGAACGGCGACACGAACGGGTTCTTCTACGCCCATGTCAAGCGGGAGCACGGCGAAGACCTGATGTTCGTCGTGGATCCGGACGACGACGAGCAGGTCTCGCTCCTGCGTGGCGGCCGGGAGGGGCTAAAGGTTCAGACCGTCGCTGAGTTCCGGCGGGCGGAGGACTTGAGGGACACGACCACGACGGACCCGGCGCGGGGGCAGGCGTTCAAACTCGTCGCCTATGGGATCGAAGCGACGATCGCCAAAGGGCTCGCATTCTCGGCCGTGACAACGACGCGGCTCACCGCCCGACGCCCTGGAGCGAGCTGGGCCCGGTTCAGCCTGTTCTCGGAGCTGGACGTGGACTCGGTGCGCGAAGAACGGGGCCGGGCCGTGAGCATCTACCGCACCAAGAAGAGCTCCGACCTGTGGGTTCGGTTCGATCCGGCGCCCCGCCCGGGAGACACACTCGCCCTGCGTGTCGCCTATCACGGCGACCTCATCGGGTACACGTCGATCGTGGAAGAGATCACGCGACAGTGGCCGGGCTGGCTCAAGGTGCAGACTGCCACGGCGCTCGATCAGTGGCTGTTCGTCAAGTCGTCCTACAGCTGGTTCCCGCGATACGGGGAACAGGCTGCGGACGTGGACATGACGTTCCACACCCCAAAGAAGTATCGGTTCGCGAGCATCGGCCGTCCGCTCGATTCGCGTCTGGAAGGCGACGTAGTAACATCGCACTGGACCACGGTGCGCCCCACCGACCAGGTGTGCTTCAGCCTGGGTGAGCTCGACGATTTCAAGGTCGCCGATCCTCGCATTCCACCGGTGACCGTCCACACCAACAGCGAGGCGCATCGGCAGCTCAACACGTTCTTTCGCTCGGTGGAAAGACAGCTCCAGGGGTCCGTGTTCCTGTCGAGGTTCCTCTCGAGCCGCTCACCCGAGGAGGAGGTGGGCGCGGACGTGGCGAACAGTCTCGCGTTCTTCACCCGCGTGTACGGTCCCCCGCTGTTCGATCGGTACTATGCGGCTGAGATCCCGTTTTCGTACGGGCAGGCCTTCCCGGGCCTCATGTACTTGCCCGTGTGGACCTTCCAGGCGATGAGCGACAGCGGCTACGACGAGATCCTCCGCTCCCATGAGGTGGCACACCAGTGGTGGGGCATCGGCGTCGAGCCGGCCAGTTACCGGGACGTCTGGCTGTCGGAAGGGTTCGCGGAGTTCTCCGGCCTCTGGTACATGCAGCTCATCCTCAAGGACAACGAGAAGTTCTTCAGGCATTTGAAACACTGGCGACGCGAAATCCGCTCGCGCCGCAACGACGCACCGCCGATTGGGATCGGATGGCGTGCCGAACAGCTGAACTTCCGGGACTATACCCTGATGACTTATCACAAGGGTGCCTGGGTGCTGCAGATGCTCCGCAATCTTCTGATCAACCTCCGTACCATGAACGAAGATGTCTTCATCGGGACGATGCAGGACTTCTATAGCGAGTATCGCGGCCGCCGGGCTGCGACGCGGGACTTCCAGAGAATCGTCGAGCAGCACCTGGGTTCCGACATGAGCTGGTTCTTCGACGAGTGGGTGCGGGGCAACGCCATCCCCAAGTATGTCTTCTCCTGGCGCGCCGAACCCGCTCAGGGCGGGCACTACACCCTGCAGCTGCGTGTACGCCAAGAGGACGTGCCCGAGCACTTCGTCATGCCCGTGCCCGTAAAAATCGGGTTCGCCGACGAAACGATGTACGCATACGTGCGGATCAAGGTGACCGGACCTGTCACCGAGGCGGCCCTGGACCTTCCCGCAGAGCCCACGCGGGTCGAGTTCAACCCGTTGGAATCCGTTCTGGCGGACGTGAAAGAAGAGGAGTGGAACTAGGGGCTGCGATCGGCGAGGATTCCCGTTCGCAGTGCGAACCGCACCAGCTCCGGTCGGTGCAGGAGCCCCAGCCGGTCCTTCAAGCGTGCACGGTACTCGTCCACCGTCCTGGGGCTGACCGACAGCTTCAGGCCGATCTCCTTCGAGCTGTGACCCAGCGCGAGTAGCGCCAGCACCTGTCGCTCGCGCGCGCTCAACCGTCCCGCCGTCACTTTCTCGTCGTCTACCTGACCCGCCCGGCGATAGCGGTGCAGCACCATGAGTCGGGCCGCGTCCTGGTCGAGGAATAGTCGGTCGTCGGCCACCGCTCTGATCGCGCGCGACAGCTCCTCCACCGGAGCGACCTTCTGCATGAAGCCGCTCGCACCCGCCTCGAGCGCATCGCTCAGCTGCGCCTCCTGGGGCAGCGCGGTGAGCACGAGGATTTTGGCGCCGATGCCGAGCGCGACGATGCGGCGCGTGGCCTCGATGCCACCCTTCCCGGGCATGGCGAGGTCCATCAGGACGACGTGCGGTCGCGTGGTCTTGGCCAGCGCCACGGCCTCGCTCCCGCTCGCCGCCTCGCCCACGACGACCAGACCCGGCTCTTTTTCCAGCAGCGCACGCAGACCGGCCCGCAGGACGGCGTGATCGTCCGCCAGGAGAACTCTGATTTCTCGCCCACGGCTGGGGCTACCGGTATCGACCACCGACGCGTCTCCCACTCCAAGTCCCCTAGCAGTCTTAGCAAGATCCGTGCGCTAGCGGAAGAGTTGCGTCGTCGCCACAGGACGTGTCTTACGGTAGCTGCCAAATCTCCACTCGGTTCCCCGAGAAGATGGGGACCAGCACGCGTTTACGCTTGCCGTCGTATCCGATGTCGGCCGGGCTGGGCACGCCGGTAATCAGCTTCACTTCCTGTCCGGTCTCGTAGCTCGACACGGTCGAGTCGCTCCAGCTCGAGATGAGCATCCGACTCCCGGCCATCTCGACGCCGTCGAACCCACCCGGGCCCTTGGCGATCACGCTCGGCGCCTTGTCGCCCGGCTTCCACGCCAGCACCGAGCGCCCCCCAAATTGCACGACGATGAAGCGCTTGCCCACGGAGTCCAACGTGATCCCGTTGGGCCGGCCAAGCGTGTCGCCTCGCACCGCGACGGTCACCTGCCGGTCCGTGCCGATCCGGAAGATCCGATCGGGCCCCGGATGCAGCACGTTGCCCACGTCGTCGAACCGAATGCCGGTATCGGTGATGTAGAGCGCGCCGGTCTGCGCGATCGCGATGTCGTTCAGGAATACCGCCCCCAGACTGGCCAGGCTCACGCTGTCCCGCGGCGCGCCGGTCTTCGCGTCGAATGAGCGGACCATGTCGATGTCCGCTACCCACAACGTGTCCCCCCGGAGTGCCAGCCCTTTCGGGGCGTTCAGGGTCGCACCACCGTGCCCACCCTCGATGAATTTGAGGTTCTCGACGGCGCCATCCGGCCGCACACGGCTGATGAATCCGTTGTTGTCCTTCGCCGTGGGACCGCCGTTGATGTTGGAGACGAAGTAGATGTCCTGCGCCGGGTCGTGCAGCACGGATTCCGGCGTCAAGAACCCTTCCACGGTCCCGACCTTGGTCGCGCCGGGACCGGGGGGCGGCGCGGGGGGCGTCAGCGCCGTCGGCTGCGCCACCGGCGCCGAGGGCGTCGTGTCCGTCAACGTCGTGTCTGACTGCGGCGGTGAGCGTCGCTCCATCGGCGGGCACGCGGCGCCAAGGACGGCGACGGCGGCCCAGAGGACGGTCCCTCTCATGGGTGATCTTCCTCCTCGGCTACTGCCTTGATGTGCCGCAGCACTCGCGCATGGATCATCGCGACGAGGCCACCGGCAGGCAGCGTCCAGTAGGTCTGCGGAAACATGTCCACCACGTATCGCGTCCGTCCCTCGAGCCTGGTGCGGTTCCCCGGCAACGCGACGAGTCGGAACTCCCCATGGGTCGCACGGAAGTACCCGGCCAGGTGCGGCGGGTTCACTTCCGGGTAGGGGCTCCATTCCCGCATCGGAGGCGCCTGGGCCGTGATGTCGAACCCCAGCCGTCGATTCTCCTCCCACACCGTGATCGGCTCCACGAAGCTGCCGGTGGTGAAGTCGCAGTAGCGCGTCGCCCCGACGCCCGTGCCCTCGATCCGGGCGCGCAGCGGCGCCGCCACGCCGGCGCGGAACAGCCATTCGCGAGGCGGCGGCAGCGCCGGGAAAGTAACGACGTGCCGCCAGACGACGGCCGGCGGGGCGTCGATGTCCACGGCTGTGACAACCTCATGGGACGGTGCAGCCTGCCGCGGGCTCGCGAGCACGACGAGCGGCGCGAGCAGCGCCGCGAGTCCGGCCCGCGCCGGCGGCCCCGCGCCGCCCAGCGCGACGGTCCGACCGAGGATCGCTCCCGGAAGGGCGAGCAGCGCGGCGATCGGGAACGCCATCGCGATACAAACGACACCCTCCAGCGCGAACACGAGCATCGCGCCGCCGGCCAGTGCCACGGAGAGCAGCGCGACCTCCATCGTGTGGTACGCGCTCTGCGCGCCCCGCGCATTGAAGACGTAGGCGCTGATGTACCCGATCGTGAAAGGCGTGCCGAGAAACAACCCGGCCGAGTACATGCGCCGCAGGTACACTCCAATCAGCACCGTGGGAATCGTGATGGCGAGCGCCGCGGCGACGCCCAGCAGCCCGGCCCGGAGGCGAAGGTCGACGGCGGTGGGAGGCGCCGTCGATCCGCCTCGGTGCGCGCGCGATGGCAGCAGCGCCAGCCACGCCATCACCGCGTAGTTCACGACGGGCACGAAGAACAGCAGGCCCCACCACGGCGACCGTCCGGCATCCGCGGCCCGGCGCAGCGTCATGCTCACGCCGATCCACAGGAACGGCAGCGTCCACAGCACGAGCGCCGGCGTGAGCCATACCGGCGCGTCTCGCAGCAGCTCTTCGCGGAGCGTCCAGACGGGGTTCAGATAGGTGAGCGGCGTCCACAGGCGGTGAGTGAACGCCCAAACTACCGCCGCATCCACCCCGTACTTGAACAGCATCAGCCCGGCGCCGTGCACCAGGTAGGTGCGCCGGTCGACAAGCTCGTGGAAAGAGAACCAGAGGCGCAGCCAGCGCCCCCCCCTCACGCCTTCGCCTCCTCCAGCTCCT